>OAWZ01000853.1_pt1 | contig 12173 bp, 13 predicted proteins | sample 1477091 | NCBI WGS metagenome assembly OAWZ01 (sample SAMEA2580282, study PRJEB22360) | human gut metagenome | biome: human gut; feature: human-associated habitat; material: faeces | place: Denmark | collected 2008/2010
CCTTTATCGATGGAGGAGATCGCCGCACGCAGCGTTTCAGAGGTGTACGCCGCGGTATTCAGCGACAGGCCAATCATCGCCGCCGGGATCGGATCCAGCTCAATACCAAACTGTGGCAGCCCGTAGTAAATCATAAACAGCTGGGCGATAAGCGGCGTTCCGCGGAACACGGAGATGTAAAACCGCGCCAGCCACCGCACCGGCCAGACGTTCGACATGCGCATCAGTGCCAGCACAAACCCGAGCACCAGCCCGAAGAACATCCCGCCGATACTGAGCTGTAAAGTAAACACCGCGCCCTTAAGCAAGAACGGCAGCGAATCAATAACCAGTTGAATACTTTCTTGCATTATTATTTTTCTACCTGATTTTTAGACATGAGGATGATAGGCAAACAGCGCAGGCGCCCCGCCAGTATGAACAAACAAAATGGGTCCTTCATCCTTAAAGCGCTTGCGGGCGATGCCGTCGATCAGGCCCGCCATTGCCTTGCCGGTATAGACCGGGTCAAGCAGAATACCTTCGAGACGGGCCAGCAGCTTAACCGCCTCCATCCCTTCATCATTGGGGGTGCCATAGCCCGGCGCGAAATAGTCATCCCACAGCAGTATTTCCGCCTTCGCCTGAAGCGCAAGCTGTTCAGCCACCGCCTGTTGCAGGGTGACGACTTTCGGCTTCTGTTCCGCAACGCTTCTGGAAACCGTCACGCCAATCAGCTCGACCTCCGGCATCAGTTGCTCAAGCCCGACAGCTAAACCAGCATGGGTCCCCGCACTGCCGGACGCCACCACCACCGAGGATAAACTCACCGCGCCTTCGCACTGCTGAGCGATTTCCAGCGCGCTCTCAACATAGCCGAGGGCACCCAGCGCATTCGAGCCGGACGAAACCCCTGCGCTTCCAGACGCGTCGCCAGCTCGTCGAGCTGTGCAGCCGGGTCGGTCAACGCGTCGACCATTTCAACCTGCACGTTGAACAGATCCAGCAGCAAACGGTTACCGTTAGTCAGGTAATTCTCTGCCTGCGTCCCGATCGGGTTCTCCAGCAGGGCTACGCAGTGGAGTCCCAGCTTCGCCGCCACTGCCGCCGTCTGGCGAGCGTGGTTAGACGGAATTGCCCCGGCGGTGATCAGCGTGTCCGCCCCCTCACGCAGAGCATCGGCGGCGAGAAACTCCAGCTTGCGCAGCTTATTTCCGCCCATCGCCATGGGCGTCACATCGTCACGCTTAATGAATATATCGCGCCCCAGGTAGTCAGAAAATCGCGGCAGATACTCCAGCGGCGTGGGTGCGCCGATAAATTCCAGACGGGGAAAGCGCGTTAAATTCTGTAGTGACATGGTTCCTCCGGTCACGCAAACAATTGTTATTTCATTATGCACGCAGACGCGCGAGAAATAAAAAAGGCGCTTTTAAAAGCGCCTTTTTTTGTCAGTCAGAGACTTATTTCGTCACGTCTGCACCAAACCACTTCTCAGAAAGCGCCTTCAGGCTACCGTCTTTCTGCATCTCAGCAATGGCGCCGTCGATGGCTTTCAGCAGATCCTCGTTACCTTTACGCACCGCCACGCCGGATTCCTGACGGGAGAACGCATCACCCGCGACAGCCAGGGTATTGTTGGTTTTCTTCACCAGATCCAGCGCTGCCAGGCGGTCAACCAGAATGGCGTCAATACGGCCTACGCGCAGATCCTGGTATTTCGTCGGGTCATCATCGTAGGTACGGATGTCCACGCCCTGCACATTCTGGCGCAGCCACTCCTCGTAGTTGGTGCCCAGACCGACGCCGACTTTCTTACCTTTCAGATCCGCTGCGGATTTGATACTGCCTTCGTTACCTTTCTTCACCAGCGCCTGAATACCGGACACGGTGTACGGCGTGGAGAAGTCATACTTCTTCTTACGCTCGTCAGAAATGGTTACCTGGTTAATCACCACGTCAATACGTTTGGAATCCAGTGACGCCAGCATCCCGTCCCATTTGGTGGGTTTCAGGGAGGCTTTAACGCCGAGGTGTTTTGCCAGCTCCTGCGCAAACTCCACTTCAAAACCGGTCAGTTTACCGTCGTCGCCCTGGAAGCTGAACGGAGGATAGGTTCCTTCCAGCCCAACCAGCAGCGTGCCGCGCTCTTTAACTTTGTTGAGCAGATTCTCTGCCGCGAACGTTTTCACGCTCATCCCCGCGACCAGCGCAACGGCCATCATCCCCATCAGCGCCTGACGACCCAGAAGTGCTAATTTCATAAGTACCCCGATACAGTGGAATTTTTGAGTAGTGTAGAGAAATCGCCTGCAACGTCAAAGGCGGCTGCGCTACATCTTATTCTTTTTTAATATATATCAGAAGTTGTTCCGGCGCGGACTTTCTGCTTTATGACGCCCGGCATCTGGACTTTATATTGCGCGTACTTTCGCAGCGCGATGCGGTAATTATTGGTACTGGTGGCGGGCAACCAGGGTTCCAGATTTTCATCCAGGTATCCGGTCGTCAGCAGATCGCGGGAGATATTTTGCATGGTCAAATGCTGACCCAGGCGGCGCAGGCGAACCACGTATTCACGCACGGTGCCGTGACTCATCTCCGTTTGTTCAAACAGGAATTGCTTGAAGCCGATAATATCGAAGAAGTCGCTTTGCTCTTTGCAATGGAGATCGCCACAGAAACGGCAAAGCGCTACCCACTCTTTTTGCTCTTCAAGCCAGGCGGCTTCATCCATCAGCGTGTCGAGGCGGGAAATCGCAATCTTATTCACGATTTCACCGCGACGAACCAGCGTGATGCGGTCGAGTAATTTTTTACAGTGGGCGCAATGCGTCTGGCTGTGTTTAAAGTCTTTCAGGTAGCGGCTTAAAGGCCGTCTTTTAGATTGCTGCACCGTCATGATAACTCCTGGTTGTCAATACGTTGTGCGGCATTTCCAAGGCGAATGACTCACCTATAACTTACCCAGTTTTGTGCGCAGGCGTTTAATGGCCTGGCTGTGCAGCTGGCTCACCCGTGACTCGCCCACCTCCAGCACGGCGCCAATCTCTTTGAGATTGAGCTCTTCCTGGTAATAGAGGGTTAACACCAGTTGCTCACGTTCCGGTAAAGCTTCGATCGCTTCCATCACGCGCTGGCGTAAATTCCCTTCCAGTAAATGGTGTAACGGGTTTTCTTGCTGATGTTCATCCGTCACCAGCTCGATGCTATCGCCATGCTCTTCGCGCCACTCATCATAAGAGAAGAGTTGGCTGTTATTGGTATCGAGCAACATCTGGCGATACTCTTCAACAGGAATGCCCAGACGCTCCGCTACTTCGGTTTCCGTCGCGTTGCGCCCCAGCTCCTGTTCCAGCTGCCCCATCGCATGCGCCACTTCGCGCGCGTTGCGGCGAACGCTGCGCGGCACCCAGTCGCGGCTGCGCAGCTCGTCCAGCATCGCACCACGAATACGCTGCACTGCGTAAGTCGTAAATGCCGTTCCTTGCAGAGCGTCGTACCGGTCAACTGCATTCAATAACCCGATACCGCCCGCCTGTAGCAGATCGTCCAGTTCCACGCTCGCCGGCAAACGCACCTGGAGGCGCAATGCTTCGTGACGCACCAGCGGAACATAACGCTGCCACAGCGAGTGTTTATCCATTACACCTTCAGCGGTATAGAGTGAATTCACGATAAACAGCCCTGCGTTAGTTGAGTTATCGGCATGATTATCCGATTCTGGAGGGGTTTTAATCGGGTGAATAGTGGGTGAAATGAGGGGTTATTTGGGGGGTTACGCGTAAATGCGGACAGAAAAAACCCCGCCGAAGCGGGGTTTAAGCGTAATCAGGCGATTAGCCTTGCAGCAGAGACAGAACCTGCTGAGGAACCTGGTTAGCTTTGGACAGCACGGAGTTACCGGCCTGCTGAACGATCTGCGCTTTAGACATGTTGGACACTTCGGTCGCATAGTCGGCGTCCTGAATACGGGACTGCGCTTCAGACAGGTTGGTGGTGGTGTTGTTCAGGTTGGTCACCGCAGAGCTCAGACGGTTCTGTACCGCACCCAGTGAAGAACGGAACTGGTCAACAGAAGCGATCGCTTCGTCCAGTTTAGCCAGCGGATCGGACGATGAGCCAGTAGTCAGGCTGCTAAGGCTAAGGTTCTTGGTATCCAGAGAGAACGCAGCTGTATCTGCTGTTGTTTTGGTGTCAGCAGATTGAGGATCAAGTGCGATGAAGAAATCTTTGGTATCACCTTTTGCAATATCAAAACCATTCGCTTTAAGGTTGTTAACTTCAGCGTCAGTAGTTGGACCAATTGTTACTTTAGCAAACAAGTTGCCATTATCATCTTTATAAACACCAGTTTTATCAATTTTAGCCCCACCAGCTGCAAGGCCAAGACGGGTCGACAGAGTATCATCACCATCAGTTTCCGCAACAGACGCTTTGGTAACCTGTGTCGTTGAACCGTAATAGGAGGTAAAATCGGTGTTTACAGCAGTCCCTAAGGTACCTTTCGCATCTTTAGGACCATTAACGTTGAAGCTATCCAGACCCAGTGTTTTGGAATCAATTTTCTTCAGATCGATAGTGATAGTCTCGCCATCATTTGCACCGACCTGAATATTCATTTTGCCATCTTTAGCCAGCACGTTCACGCCGTTGAACTGGGTCTGACCGGATACGCGGTCAATTTCGTCCAGACGGGATTTGATTTCGTCCTGGATTGAAGACAGGTCGGAATCGGAGTTAGTACCAGTCTGAGACTGAACGGTCAGTTCACGGATACGCTGCAAGTTGTTGTTGATTTCAGACAGTGCGCCTTCAGTGGTCTGAGCAACAGAGATACCGTCGTTAGCGTTACGTGCAGCCTGAGTCAGGCCTTTGATGTTAGAGGTGAAGCGGTTAGCAATCGCCTGGCCCGCAGCGTCATCTTTCGCGCTGTTGATACGCAGACCAGAAGACAGACGCTCGATAGAAGAAGACAGAGCGGACTGGTTCTTGTTGATGTTGTTCTGAGTGATCAGCGAGAGGCTGTTGGTATTAATGTACTGTGCCATGATTTCGATTCCTGTTGTTCATCAAATCTGTTTGGTTAGATTTGGGTTTCCACCCTTCGGCTTCATCGCCGTCAAAGGTGTTATCGTCTGGTCCAAAACAACCTTTAGATTTTTTTTCAGGATCGCGTTAATTTTTTTAGCCACGGAAAAGCTCTTCTCTATTAGCGTTATTCCCGCCATTAAAAAAAAGAAATTAACCGTAAACTTTCCCCCATAAAGGCCGATAACCCCACTATTCGTTCTACGTGTCGATAGATTAAGGAATAAATATGGCAAGTATTTCATCATTGGGGATTGGATCGGGTCTTAAGTTAGCAGACATTCTGGATAGTCTGACCACGGCCGAAAAAGCGCAGCTGACGCCGATTTCCAAACAACAGTCATCTTATACCGCCAAGCTGAGCGCTTACGGCACGTTGAAGAGTTCACTGGAAGCGTTTCAGACTGCCAACACCGCGCTGAATAAAGCCGATCTGTTTACGGCGACCAGCACGTCGAGCAGCACCACGGCATTCAGCGCCACCACCACCGGCAGCGCGATTGCCGGTAAATACACCATCAGCGTGTCGCAGCTGGCGCAGGCGCAAACCCTGACGACCAAAAATGCGCAGCCGGACAGCAAAACGGCCATTGCCACGGCTGACAGCAAGATCACCTTTACCGCCGGTAACGGTAAAGATCCGGTGACCGTCGATATCAGCGCGGCAAACTCCTCGCTGACCGGCATTCGCGATGCGATTAACAAAGCTGACGCCGGCGTGACCGCCAGTATTATTAACGTCGGTAATGGTCAGTATCGTCTGTCCATCACCTCCACCGAAACCGGGGCGGACAACGCGGTCAGCATCAGCGTGAGCGGCGACAGCGCCCTGCAATCCTTTATGGGTTACAACGGCACCAGCACCGACGCCAGCAACGGCATGACGGAAAGCGTCACCGCGCAGAACGCGAAGCTGAAGGTGAATAACGTCGATATCGAAAACAGCAGCAACACCATCAGCGATGCGCTGGAAGATATCACTCTGAACCTGAACGACGTCACCACCGGTAACCAGACGCTGACGATAACTAAAGATACGTCGAAAGCGGAAACGGCGATGAAAGCCTGGGTGGATGCCTACAACACCCTGCAAGATAGCTTCGCCTCACTGACAAAATACACGGCGGTAGATCCGGGTAAGGATGAACAAGATACCAGCAACGGTGCCCTGCTCGGAGACACTACGCTGCGTACTATCCAGACGCAGCTGAAAACCATGCTGAGCAACACCGTCGGCGGAACCGCCTATAAAACGCTTTCTCAGGTCGGCATTACTTCAGATCCAAGCACGGGTAAGCTGGAGCTGGACAGCGACAAGCTGAAAAAAGCGCTGACGGAGAACCCGTCTGCGGTGAAAGATTTGGTTGTGGGTGACGGTAAAACTACCGGGATCACTACCACCATGGCCACCCATCTGACTGACTGGCTTTCCAGTAAAGGCATTATCCAGGCGGCCAAAGATGGCGTCAGCAAAACGCTGAACAAGTTAACGGATCAATATAACGCCGTGAGCGAACGTATTGACGCGAGAGTGGCGCAGTACAAAGCCCAGTTTACCCAGCTGGACGTACTGATGACCTCGCTGAACAACACCAGCAGCTACCTGACGCAGCAGTTCGAAAATACGTCCAGCAACAAGTAGTAAACGCTAATCAGACCCGAGGGGGATAACATGTACGGCGCAAAAGGCACGCAAGCCTACGCAAAGATAGAAGTTGAAAGCGCGGTGATGAGCGCCAGCCAGCAGCAGCTGGTTATCATGCTATTTGATGGAGCCCTCAGCGCGCTGGTACGCGCGCGTCTGTTCCTGGCAGACGGTAATATCCCGGCAAAAGGGCTGGCGCTCTCAAAAGCCATCAACATTATCGAAAACGGGCTGAAGGTTGGCCTGGTGGAAAATAACGGTGATGAGCTTACGCAAAACCTGATTGCCCTTTATGCCTATATGGTACGTCGCCTCCTGCACGCCAACGTGAATAACGACGCCAGCGCCATCGAAGAGGTGGAAAACTTGCTGCGCAATATCGCTGACGGGTGGAAGGAGGTTGCCGGTACGCCACAACTGATGCAGGACGCCGTCTAATGAGTAACGCACCGCAACTTTATGCCCTTTATCAGCAACTCCTTGAGCAGAGCCAGTTGATGTTGCGACTGGCCCGGCAGGGACTATGGGATGATCTGATCATCTGTGAAACCGACTATGTTAATGCGGTGCACTCACTGGCTCGTCTCACTCAGGAAAGTGAACCTTCGATGCAGATTCAGGAGCAGCTTCGCCCGACGCTGCGGGTGATCCTGGACAACGAAGGCCAGGTAAAAACGTTGCTGCAAGCCAGAATGGATGAACTGGCGAAGCTGGTTGGGCAATCCTCCATCCAGAAAACCGTTCTCTCCACCTACGGTAACCAGGGCGGTCATGTCCTGGTTCCGCAAAGTAATAGCGATATTAATTAGCCATTTAACTGGCGGGCAAACGTTAACCGTTTCGTTCGCCAGGCATTTCTGCCAAACCTGCTCCATACTTGAGTTTCGCGACCTCATGGAGATGGTGCATGCGCAACCCAACACTTTTACAATGTTTTCACTGGTACTACCCCACCGGCGGTGAACTGTGGCGAGAAGTCACGGCATTAGCCCCCAACCTGAACGAAATCGGCATCAATATGGTCTGGTTACCGCCGGCATACAAAGGGGCATCCGGCGGCTATTCCGTCGGGTATGACTCTTATGACCTTTTCGACCTCGGTGAGTTTGACCAGAAAGGCAGCGTCGCCACCAAATACGGCGATAAAGCCCAGCTGCTGGAGGCCATCAACGCCTTAAAAAGCAACCAGATTGCGGTGCTTCTGGACGTGGTGGTCAACCACAAAATGGGGGCCGATGAAAAGGAACCCGTCCGCGTGCAGCGCGTGGATGCTCAGGATCGCACCCAAATCAGCGATGAGATCATCGAATGCGAAGCCTGGACGCGTTACACCTTCCCCGTTCGGGCCGGGCAGTATTCGCAATTTATCTGGGATTACAAATGCTTCAGCGGTATCGACCACATTGAAAACCCCAATGAGGACGGTATCTTCAAAATCGTGAACGACTACACCGGCGAAGGCTGGAACGATCAGGTCGACGACGAGATGGGCAATTTCGATTACCTGATGGGTGAAAATATCGATTTTCGCAACCATGCGGTGACGGAGGAGATCAAATACTGGGCGCGCTGGGTGATGGAGCAAACCCACTGCGACGGCTTCCGCCTGGACGCGGTAAAACACATCCCGGCCTGGTTCTATAAAGAGTGGATTGAGCACGTCCAGGAGGTGGCCCCGCAGCCGCTGTTTATTGTGGCGGAATACTGGTCTCACGAAGTGGATAAATTGCAGCACTACATCAATCAGGTGGACGGTAAAACCATGCTGTTTGATGCGCCACTGCAAATGAAATTTCACGAAGCCTCACGCCAGGGACGCGACTACGATATGAGCCAGATTTTCACCGGTACGCTGGTGGAAGCCGATCCGTTCCATGCCGTGACGCTGGTAGCCAACCACGATACCCAACCCTTGCAGGCGCTGGAAGCCCCGGTTGAAGCCTGGTTCAAACCGCTGGCCTACGCGCTCATCCTGCTGCGTGAAAACGGCGTGCCGAGCGTATTCTACCCGGATCTTTTTGGCGCCAGCTATGACGACACCGGCGGGGATGGCGAGACGTATCACATCGATATGCCGGTGATTGAACAGCTCCACGAGCTGATCCTCGCCCGGCAGCGTTTTGCCCACGGCGTGCAGACGCTGTTTTTCGATCATCCAAACTGTATTGCGTTCAGCCGCAGCGGGACTGAGGAACACCCGGGCTGTGTTGTGGTGCTGTCGAATGGCGATGACGGCGAGAAGACGATCTGCCTCGGGGAGAATTACGGCAACAAGACCTGGCGTGATTTTTTAGGCAACCGCGAGGAAACCGTGACCACGGCGGCGGATGGCGAAGGGACGTTCTTCTGTAACGGGGGCAGCGTCAGCGTCTGGGTGATTGAGGACGCGCTGTAGTGCTGGGAAAGTGCGGCCTGTTGCCCTCACCCCGACCCTCTCCCACCGGGAGAGGGAGCAAAGCCTAAAAACGGCAATATGATTGCCGTTTTGCTTTTACCGCTACGGAAGCTTACTCTCCAGCGGATTCTTGCTCAGGTAATCTGCGCATTCCACCGTTGGACGGTCAACCTTGTACAGTTCCATACCGTCATACTCCAGCGCCGCTCCATCACGCTCCAGCGGATAGACATCCAGCTTACGCGTCACGTTATAATAATCATCTGAACGCAGCATGATCTTACCCGGCACCGCGATAACGCGCTGCCACTGACGGCAATCCAGCGTATCCCCCTCTGGCGTCACCACCAGCGTGGCGATCGCTTCCGGGCTCACCATCGCGCTCTGCGGCCCTTTCGACTGCCAGTAACCTGCCAGTTGCGAAGGTACCGGGTGCTTAATTACTTCCTGATAGTTATCGACCTGAACACATCCCGCTAACGTCAGCATCGCAGCCACAATTGCTACTTTTTTCATCATCTTTCCTGCATGCGAAGAAAAAAATATTGTGGCATTAAAGCCATCAGGCTGCCAGCGTAAGATAGGTATTGATTAAACCTGCATCCCCATCACTTCCTGGTATGCCGACACCAGCTTGTTACGCACCTGCAACCCCATCTGCAATGACACCGACGCTTTTTGCAGATCGGCCATCACATCGTTGAGCGCCACGCCGGGTTCGCCAAGGGTAAATCTCTCAGCCTGGGTACGGGCCGCGTTTTGCTTGTCGCTGATCCGGTCCAGCGCCGCATGCAGTTGACCGGCGAAGCTAACGCCCGGCGGCTGGTCAGCCACGCTCTGATTACGGGCGGTCATCGCCGTTGCCTGTAACTGACTGAGTACCCCTTCAATGCCCTGTATAGCCATGACTCTCCCCTGGATGGTTTTTTACGAGGTCAAGACTAACAGCTTGTCAATAAGATAATGGCGGTAAATAGCGTTAAAAAACCAGGTTATTTGACGCATAGAAAATCCCGAATCATCAAATAATGGCAGGGCCATCAGTATGGAACTTTTGTCGTGTTTGCCGACCCGGGAGTCAGTTTTGTTTCTCTACACGAATAACGTAAACCACCAGGATTTAAGAGGTGCGCAATGAGTGCGACAGCAGCATCGACAGCGCCACAGAATAAATCACTCGAGTGGATGAACCGCCTTCGCGCCAACCCTAAGATCCCGTTGATTGTGGCAGGCGCTGCCGCCATTGCGATCGTTGTCGCGATGGTCTTATGGGCAAAAAGCCCGGATTACCGCACGCTCTACAGCAACCTTTCCGACCAGGATGGCGGTGCCATCGTCACCCAGTTAACCCAGATGAACATCCCGTATCGCTTTGCCGATAACGGTGGTGCGCTTGAAGTACCGGCAGATAAAGTGCACGAGCTTCGCCTGCGTCTCGCCCAGCCAGGGCCGGCCAAAAGGCGCGCGGTTGGGTTTGAGCTGCTGGATCAGGAAAAATTCGGCATCAGTCAGTTCAGCGAGCAGGTTAACTATCAGCGCGCACTGGAAGGTGAGCTGGCCCGTACGATTGAAACCTTAGGCCCGGTGAAAAGTGCCCGCGTGCACCTGGCGATGCCTAAGCCGTCCCTGTTTGTCCGTGAACAAAAGTCCCCTTCGGCCTCTGTGACCGTTAACCTCGAACCTGGCCGTGCGCTGGATGAAGGGCAGATCAGCGCCGTCACGCACCTGGTCTCCAGTGCGGTGGCCGGCCTGCCGCCGGGTAACGTTACGCTGGTGGATCAGAGTGGTCATCTGCTGACGCAGTCCAACACCGCAGGGCGCGATCTCAACGACGCTCAGCTGAAATACGCCGCGGATGTGGAAGGCCGTCTCCAGCGTCGCATCGAAGCGATTCTGGGCCCGGTGGTCGGCAGCAGCAACGTACACGCGCAGGTCACTGCGCAGATTGATTTCTCGAATAAAGAACAGACCGAAGAGCAGTACGCTCCGAACGGGGATGCCTCCCGCGCCGTGTTACGCTCGCGTCAGATCAATGAGACGGAACAGGTCGGCGGCCAGTATCCTGGCGGTGTGCCGGGCGCGCTCTCTAACCAGCCTGCGCCTGCCAACGCCGCGCCAATCTCCACCCCGCCGGCAAACCCGCAGAACAGTCAGCAAACGAATCAGCAGACGACCTCGACCGCGAACAGTACCGGCCCGCGTAACAGCAGCCGTAACGAAACGACCAACTACGAAGTCGACCGGACTATCCGCCATACCAAACTGAACACGGGCGATATTCAGCGTCTCTCTGTTGCCGTGGTGGTGAACTACAAAACGCTGCCGGACGGTAAACCGCTGCCGCTCACAGCGGAGCAGATGAAGCAGATCGAAGATTTAACCCGCGAAGCGATGGGCTTCTCTGAAAAACGTGGCGATACCCTCAACGTTGTGAACTCACCGTTCAACCCGGTGGATGAGACCGGTGGCGAACTGCCGTTCTGGCAACAGCAGGCGTTCTTCGATCAGCTGATGTCCGCAGGCCGCTGGCTGCTGGTGCTGATTGTCGCGTGGCTGCTGTGGCGTAAGGGCGTTCGTCCTCAGCTACAGCGCCGTGCTGAAGCCGAGAAAGCCGCGCTGGAACAGAAGAACGCGCGTCCGGACGAGGAAGAAGCGGTTGAAGTGCGCCTCAGCAAAGATGAACAGATGCAGCAGCGCCGTGCTAACCAGCGTATGGGCGCAGAGGTGATGAGCCAGCGCATTCGCGAAATGTCAGATAACGATCCGCGCGTCGTCGCGCTGGTCATCCGCGGTTGGATGGGTAACGAACATGAGTAATACGCTTACAGGCACCGATAAGAGCGTCATCCTGCTGATGACCATTGGCGAAGATCGCGCGGCGGAAGTGTTTAAACACCTCTCCCAGCGAGAAGTGCAGATCCTCAGCGCGGCGATGGCCAACGTGCGCCAGATCTCCAACAAGCAGCTGACAGAAGTGCTGGCGGAGTTTGAGCAGGAAGCCGAGCAGTTTGCCGCGCTCAACGTCAACGCCAACGAATACCTGCGCTCCGTGCTGGTTAAGGC
>OAWZ01000856.1_pt1 | contig 12102 bp, 7 predicted proteins | sample 1477091 | NCBI WGS metagenome assembly OAWZ01 (sample SAMEA2580282, study PRJEB22360) | human gut metagenome | biome: human gut; feature: human-associated habitat; material: faeces | place: Denmark | collected 2008/2010
GCCAGCGGGTACCGTGGTCTCCGACGTTAACGGCGTGGCGGTGAACAGCAGCGGTCTGACGGAGATCACCGGCGAGTACGGTACGCTGCGGATCAACGCGGCCGGGGAGTACACCTACACCCTGGACAGCGGGGTCGGCGCGGACCATATCAGCACGCCGGATACCTTCGTCTACACCATCACCGCGCCTGACGGCTCGAAAGACACGGCATCGCTGAACATCACCCCAACCGCGCGCCCAATGGATGCGGTAAACGATGTCAGCACCGCGATGGACGTGACGTCGGTGCACCATACGTCAACCTATACGGATACCACCGTCGGCACCGCCAGCTGGACTACCGCCCTGTTGGGGTCAACGCAGGGCAGCGGAAGCGGGACCTTCGTGGTGGATGCAAACACCGCGCTGCATAACGCCTCGCTGCACTTTAACGTGGCCTCGCTGCTGGCACTGGGCGGGCTGACGGTGAACTGGTCAATCACTGACGGGACGAATGTGATTCGCAGCGGCTCCTTCAGCGGAGGCTCACTGCTGGGCGGCAGCATCGACGTTCCGCTGACCGGGCTGGATCTCAACGCCGGGACCTATACGCTGAACTTTACCGGCAGCGTACCGGGGCTGAGCGTGGGGAATATCACCATTACCCCAAGCGTAAACGGCACGACCTACTCCCTGTCGCAATTCGACGCGACGGGCACCCACACCGTTGACGGCAATATCTTCGACGGCACCGGCTCCGCAGGGGCAATGGACCAGCTGCACTCGGTTGATACCCGCGTGAGCATCACCGGCTTCGACGGCGTGACCACCACGCTCGATCCGTACACCGGCAGCACGATGTCCAACATCACGGGCCACTACGGGACGCTGGCGATTGCCGCTGACGGCAGTTACACCTATACCCTTAACCCGGGGATCTCGCTCTCTACCATCACCAGCAAGGAGGTCTTTAACTACACCCTGACCGATGCCAACGGTGTGAAAGATACCGCGTCGCTGACCATTGACATGGCGCCGAAGTTTGTCAGTTCGGAGCATAACGATGTGATTAGCGGCACGGCCTACGGCGACACGCTGATTTATCAGGTGTTGAACAATACGGCGGGTAACGCCACCGCAGGTAACAGCACGGGCGACCACTGGACGAACTTCTCCCTCACGCAGGGAGACAAGATCGACATTGGCGATCTGCTGGTGGGCTGGAACGGTAGCGCGTCGACGCTGGGGAACTATGTCTCTGTTTCACAAAGCGGTAACAATACTGTGATCTCCATCGACCGTGACGGCACGGGAGCCGCCTACACTAAATCTACGCTCGTTACGCTGGACAATGTTCAGACCACCTACGACGAGCTTGTAAACCAGCAACACATCATTACCTGATAGCACCTGCAAGAAATGACCCGGGCGCGCACAGCGCCCGGGCATAAACAAAAAAGCAGTACTTTTTTATTAGGGACAAGACATGGGAAAGAAGATGCCTTACTGGTGGCTCTCGTGCTGCCTGATATCTGTGCCCGCTATCGCGGCAAACCCTGCGGCGATGATTAATACCGGACAATTAAGCGAAACGCAGGAACTCCCCTCTTTAAATGGTCGCGTGGCGCCCGTAGCCAGCAAAGCCGCCCCCGGCACGCTACAGCTGAATGAAGCGGTTAACCGCGCCGTGACCTGGCATCCGGCCATCAGTGAAGCCGTCGGCAAACTTTATCAGCAGAGCGAAAATGTGGACGTCGCCAAATCGAAATATTATCCGCAAATTAACGCCGGCATGGATAACGGTTATAGCCACGACGGTGACGATAATGGCTTTACCCCTTCGCTGGTGCTTTCTCTTTCGCAAATGCTTTACGACTTCGGCAAAGTCGCAAGCCAGGTACGCGCGGAAAACGCGGGCGTCGCCCAGCAGCAGGCCAACGTGCTGGTGAGCATCGACACCATCGCCCACGATACCGCCATCGCCATGGTGCAGGTGCAGACCTGGCAGCAGATGGTCGAGACCGCCAAAGAACAGCTGGATGCCCTGTCCTCCATCGGCACCCTGACGAAACAACGTAATGATGAAGGCGCAACGTCACTCTCTGACGTGGTGCAGACCGACGCCCGCATCGAAGGGGCGCGTGCGCAGCTGATGCAGTATCAGGCCAGCCTCGACAGCTCGCGCGCCACGCTGATGAGCCTGCTGGGCTGGGACAGCCTGAACGCGGTCAGCAATGACTTTCCGCAGAGTCTGGCCCGCAGCTGCGACATCGCCGAGCCGGACGATCGTCTGGTGCCCTCGGTATTAGCGGCCTGGGCGCAGGCCAACGTCGCGCAGGCTAATCTCGACTATGCCAACGCGCAAATGACCCCTACCGTTTCGCTGGAGCCGGAAGTTCGTCACTACCTGAACGACCGCTACGCCGGCAACGAAACGCGGGACCGCACCCAGTACTCCGCGTGGGTAAAAGTGCAGATGCCGCTCTATCAGGGCGGCGGCCTCACCGCCCGGCGTAACGCCGCCGGACACGCGGTGGAATCCGCCCAGTCCACCATCCAGCGCACCCGTCTTGAGGTGCGGCAAAAACTGCTGGAAGCGCGCAGCCAGGTGATGAGCCTGATGAGCACGCTTCAGATCCAGGGCCGTCAGGAAGCGCTCAGCGCCCGCACCCGCGAGCTGTATCAGCAACAGTATCTCGATCTTGGTTCCCGCCCGCTGCTCGACGTGCTCAACGCCGAGCAGGAGGTGTATCAGGCGCGCTTTACCCAACAGCAAACCGCCGGACAGCTGCATCAGCTTCAGCTCAACTGTCTGTACAACACCGGGCGCCTGCGTCACGCGTTCGATCTTGAAAACCGCACCATCCAGACCGTGGAGATCCAGCCATGAAGCAACGCGATATTCCGCAGGGTGAAAATATGACGGATGAGGCGCTGGAGCAGTGGGCGCAGGCGTTTGGCTATGTGGCTACGCGCTATCGCGTTGCCTGTTCGCCAGGCTCGCTGATCGCCGGCGCGCCGTGGCTGAAAGGCAAACCGATGGTGCCCGCGCTGACGCAACTCGCCCGTGAAGCCGGGCTGACATTCCAGCTGCTGACGGCCGATCAGCACGCTATCAACAGCTGGCGTCTGCCGGTGGTGGTTGAGCTGAACGACGGTAAAATCGGCGTGATCGACAATTTCGACGGCGAGGATATGCTTGAGGTCAGCTTTTTCGACGACAGCACGCACACCAACCGCCTGTCGATGAGCGCGATGCTGCCTGCCATCCGCCACGTCATCGCCCTGCGTCCGCTGGCGGCGCTGAAGGACAGCCGCGTGGATGCCTATATCTCCAAATACCGCCCGGACTGGCTCTACCGGCTGGTGATGCGCGACCTTCGCCCTTACAGCTGGGTAATGCTGGCGGCACTGTTCATTAACGTGCTCTCCCTCTCGGGCATCGTCTTTTCCATGCAGGTGTATGACCGGGTGATCCCCGCCCAGTCCTATCCGACGCTCTATGTGCTGACCATCGGGGTGCTGATCGCCACGCTGTTTGGCTTTGTGCTGCGCGTGGCGCGCGGACACATTATGGATCTGCTGGGTAAACGCTCGGATCTGCGCGTCTCGGATCGGGTGTTCGGCCACGCGCTGCGGTTGCGCCACAGCGCCATTCCGCGATCCACCGGCAGCTTTATCTCCCAGCTGCGCGAGCTGGAGCAGATCCGCGAGATGGTCACCTCCTCCACCATCTCCACCATCGTCGATCTGCCGTTCTTTATCCTGTTTGTGATTGTGCTGGCGATCATCGCTCCGCAGCTGGCGTGGATCGCCCCGGTGGCGGCGGTGATCATGGTCCTGCCTGGCCTGCTGCTGCAAAAGAAGCTGGCGGAGCTGGCGAAGCAGTCGGCGCATGAATCGACCCTGCGCAACGCGGTGCTGGTGGAGAGCGTGCAGGGGCTGGAGGACATCAAGCTGATGCAGGCGGAGAACCGCTTTTTGCAGCAGTGGAACAGCTATATCCAGATCACCGCCGAATCCGGCCTGCGCACCCGCGAGCTGACCCAGAACCTGATCAGCTGGGGGATGACCATTCAGAGCCTGGTGTATGCCGGGGTGATCGTGGTGGGCGCGCCGATGGTGATCGACGGCACCTTAACCACCGGTTCAGTGGTGGCCGCCTCAAAGCTCGCCTCACGGATGATCGCCCCGATGGCGACGCTGTGCGGCGTGCTGGCCCGCTGGCAGCAGGTGAAGGCGGCCAAAGAGGGGCTGGACAGCATTATGCAGCTGCCGACCGAGAATCAGCGCGAAGAGACGCCGATCCGTCAGGACGTGCTGCGCGGACATTACCTGTTCGAGCAGGCGCAGTTCCGCTATCACCCGGAAGATCCGCGCATGGCGCTGCGCATTAACCGTCTGGAGATCAAAGCGGGCGAGAAAGTGGCGATCCTCGGGCGCAACGGCGCGGGCAAATCAACCCTGTTGCAGGCGATGGCGGGCGGGATGGATCTGGCGGGCGGTGAACTGCGGCTCGACAACCTCAGCCTGCCGCATCTGGACGTGGCTGACGTGCGGCGAAACGTCGGCTTTATGACCCAGAACGCCCGGCTGTTTTACGGCACCCTGCGCGAGAACATCACGCTCGGCATGCCGCGCGCCACCGATAAAGAGATCTTCGAGGTGCTGGAGATGTGCGGCGCGGCCAGCTTTGTGCAGAAGCTGCCGAAGGGGCTGGATTACCCGATTATGGAGAACGGCGTCGGGCTGTCCGGCGGGCAGCGGCAGTCCATCCTGCTGGCGCGGATGCTACTGCGCGATCCGAATATCGTGCTGATGGACGAACCGACCGCTTCCCTTGATGAGCATACCGAGCGGGAATTTATTCAGCGCCTCGGAGCGTGGCTTGGCAACCGCACGCTGATTGTCGCGCCCCACCGCGTGCCGGTGCTGGAGCTGGTGGAGCGCGTGGTGGTACTCAAAGATGGCATGCGGGTGATGGACGCGCCAAAAGCCCAGGCGCTGAACAACAGCCGTATGCAGCAACAGCAGCAGGCAACCGGACGGGAGTGGAAAAATGAAAATCAGTCAGCGTGACGTTGCCGCAGTAGAAGATCTGGATAACGCGCTCGACTCAGAAAGCGGTTATACCGGTGCCCGGCGCATTGTTTTCTTCTCCCTGCTGATGTTTGTGGTGCTTGGCGTCTGGGCGTGGTTCGGGGTGCTGGATGAAGTCTCAACCGGCACCGGGAAAGTGATCCCCAGTTCACGCGAGCAGGTATTGCAGTCGCTGGATGGGGGCATCCTCACCGAGCTGAACGTGCACGAAGGGGATCAGGTGCAGGCCGGACAGGTGCTGGCGCGACTGGATCCTACCCGCTCGGAATCCAACGTCGGCGAAAGCGCGGCGCGTTACCGCGCGTCGCTGGCCTCCAGCGCGCGTCTGTATGCCGAGGTGAACGATCTGCCGCTTAAATTCCCGCCGTCCCTGGCGAAATGGACCGACCTGACCGCCGCTGAAACGCGGCTCTACAACTCGCGCCGCGCCCAGCTTGAGGATACCCAGCGGGAGTTGCGCGCCGCGTTAGATCTCGCGAACAAAGAGCTGGCGATCACCCAGCGGCTGGTGAAAACCGGGGCCGCCAGCCACGTGGAAGTGCTGCGCCTGCAACGGCAGAAAAGCGACCTGGAGCTGAAGCTCACCGACGTACGTTCCCAGTATTACGTGCAGGCCCGTGAAGCGCTGTCGAAGGCCAACGCCGAGGTGGATATGGTGTCAGCGATCCTGAAAGGCCGCGAGGATTCCGTTACCCGTCTGACGGTGAAGTCTCCGGTGCGCGGGATCGTGAAAAACATCAAAGTGACGACGATTGGCGGTGTGATCCCGCCCAACGGTGAGCTGATGGAAATTGTGCCGGTGGACGACCACCTGCTGATTGAAACCCGCCTCTCGCCGCGGGATATCGCCTTTATCCACCCTAATCAGGAGGCGCTGGTGAAAATCACCGCCTACGATTACGCGATTTACGGTGGGCTACACGGGGTGGTGGAGACCATTTCGCCGGACACTATTCAGGACGAAGCGAAGCCGGAGGTGTTCTATTACCGGGTGTTTATCCGTACCAGCCAGGATTATCTGGTGAATAAGGCGGGCAGGCACTTCTCGATCGTGCCGGGGATGATAGCGACGGTGGATATTAAGACCGGGGAGAAAACGGTGCTGGATTATATGATCAAACCGTTTAACCGGGCGAAGGAGGCGCTGAGGGAGCGGTAGTCAAACGCCGGGTGGCGGCTGCGCCTTACCCGGCCTACTTCTGAGAGCTGACGCTGCTGTATCAGGTTACAGCGATATCTTCAAACGTCGAACCGCTTCTTTAAGCTGCTCATCCGTTGGGGTAACGAAAGACATGCGCAGCGTGGTATGGTCCGGCTCGTTGCAGTAGAAGAACTCACCCGGCACAAACACGACGCCGTTGCTCAACGTTTTTTCCAGCCATTTCGTCGTATTGATGCCGTTGTTCATTTTCGCCCACAGGAACATGCCGCCCTTTGGCTTGTGGAACGACATCACATCGCCCAGCTCCGCTTCCAGTTCCGTTGCAAAGGTCTGGTATTTCTGGCGATAGGCTTCGCGGATCATTTTAATCTGATTCGCCAGACGACCGGTTTTCAGATACTCGTACGTCATCAGCTGCGACAGCGTGCTGGTGTGCAGATCGGTGGTTTGCTTGAGGTTCACCACCGCGCGCTTCAGCCACTCCGGCACCAGCACCCAGCCCACGCGGGTGCCCGGCGCGAGGATTTTAGAGAAGGTGGAGGTGTACACCACGTTATCCTCATTGCCGATATCTTTGGCATGAGCAATCAGCGGGCGGAACGCTTCGTCGGTGTAGTTGATCTCGCTGTACGGGTCGTCTTCGATAATCACGAAGTCATAGCGCTTCGATAATTCCACCAGCTGTTTACGACGCGCTTCGGAGAGCGTCACGCCGCCCGGGTTACCAAAGGTTGGCACGATATAAACCGCTTTGATGGTTTTGGTGGCTACCAGCGCTTCAAGTTCATCCACTTTCATGCCGTCACCGTCGGTGCCGACGGATTCAAAATTCGCCTGCGCCAGGCCAAAGACCTGCAACGCGGCGAGGTAGGTAGGCCGCTCCACGACGACCGTATCGCCCGGGTTAATTAACGCCCGCGCCAGCACGTCAAGCGATTGTTGCGAGCCGGAAGTAATGACCACGTCATCGGCTTTACAGGCGATGCCGCGACCTTCACAGATGCGTTGGATCTCTTCGCGCAGCCCCGGGACGCCTTCCGTCAGGCCATACTGGAACGCTTCGCCAAAATGCTGAGACAGCACGGCATCAGCGGCGATTTTTAAACCCTCATGATCGAACAGGGCCGGCTTTGGAATACCGCCACCCAGCGAAATCACGCCTGCCATTTTGCTATGTTTTAATAATTCACGGATGGCAGAGGATTGCAGGCCCTGCGCGCTGCTGGCGAGTTTGTTTGCAGACATTCTTTACTTACCTTCTTTTTTTATATTGTGCCCAATCTTAGCAGAATATGGGCAATAAATTCCGTTAGCTTAGGCAGCGGCCGCAAATCCTGACGCCACAGTAAATGCACCGGCCTCGGCGCGGGCGTAAACGCTTCCAGAACCCGAACCAGCCTGCCGCTCGCCAGCTCTTCCGCCACCAGCACTTCCGGTTGCAGCAGGAGTCCCGCCCCGGCTCGCGCCGCCATGCGTAAGCCGTAGCCGTCATTGCATCGTAAGACGGCATCACGCTTCCAGCGCACTTCGCCTTCCACTCCCGGCAGCCGCCACTCGTTACGCGCCGTCCAGACCGTGTGCGACAGGCACAGGTGATCCACCAGATCGGCTGGCGTTTGCGGCGTACCGTGACGCGCCAGATAATCCGGCGCGGCGCAGATCACCATGTTGTAGGGACACAGGTATTTCGCCACCAGATCCTCATTACGGATCTCACCGATACGAATGGCCAGATCGACCCCTTCCTCTACCAGATCCACCATTCGGTTGGTGAGATCCAGTTCGATGCGCACTTCCGGGTAACGCTGCAAAAACGTGGCCGTCAGAGGCGCGATAACGCAGCCGCCAAACGAGGTAGGCGCCGTCAGGGTGCCGGCGGGCGTGGCTCGCAGGCGCTCAACTGCGTTTTCAGCAATCGAGACCTGCTCCAGCACGCGCCTGGCCTCTTCGAAATAAACGCGTCCGGCATCCGTCAGGCTCTGGCGACGGGTGTTGCGCTCCAGCAGCCGCGTACCGAGCTGCGATTCCAGCTGCGCAATATACTTCCCGACCATTACCGCCGACATCTCCAGCCGGGCCGCCGCGCCGGTAAAGCTGCCGCTTTCCACCACCGCGATGAACGTCTCCATGCCGCGAAGCTTATCCATATTACGAACCTCTGGTTAGTAATCTTCTAACATCATCCCAGTTTATCTGAATTTTTATTTATTAAAGAATGAAGGCTCACAACATAAGGAGTCTGCTATGAAAATCGTCATTATTGGTGCCAGCGGTACGGTCGGTCGTGCTGTGACAGAAGAGCTAAGCCGTCGCCACGAGGTGATCCGCGTGGGTCGCACGCAGGGCGATCATCCGGTGGATATCACCTCGCAGGCGAGCGTGCAGGCGCTGTTCAAAAAGATCGGTCCGGTGGATGCGATTGTCTCCGCCAGCGGAGGGTTGCACTTCGGCCCGCTCTCAACCATGACCGACGGCGAGTTCAACCAGGGTTTGCAGGATAAGCTGCTGGGGCAGGTTCGTCTGGCGCTGACCGGCCAGCACTACCTGAACGAAGGTGGCTCGATTACGCTGATAAGCGGGATTGTGGCGCACGAGCCGATTGCCCAGGGCGTGAATGCCACCACGGTTAACGCCGCGCTGGAAGGGTTTGTGCGCGCCGCGGCCTGTGAACTGCCGCGCGGTATTCGCATTAATCTGATCAGCCCGACGGTGCTGACCGAATCCGCCGAAGCGTACGACGGCTTCTTCCCGGGCTTTGAAAGCGTTCCCGCCGCGACCGTTGCGCAGGCTTACCGCCGCAGCGTCGAAGGGGTGCAGAGCGGGCGGGTGTATAAAGTCGGTTATTAAGCCTTACGGGCGGCGATCAGCACCAGCATCGGGCGCTCTGCCTCTTCTGCCAGCGCGGGCCAGGCGTCAATTTGCGCCTGCGTTGGTCCCCACTCATTGACTTCGCTTATTGTTAATCCGGCCTTGATCAGCGCGTTAAGCGTGGTGCCCAGCGTACGGTGGTATTTAATCACCCCTTCTGCCAGCCAGTTGCTGACGCGCTGGCTTTCGTCCTGATAATGGTTCACGCCCCAGAACCGCTCGCCGCTGTTGTCCGTCAGCCAGCCCTGACGGGAGGAGCAGGTGTAAATCGGGTGCTCCATTGAGAAGACCAGGCAACCGCCGGGTTTAAGCGCGCGCTGAACGTGGGCAAATAATGTGTTCAGTTCCGGCAGATAGTGCAGCGCCAGCGAGCTGTAGACCAGATCGAGGCTGTTCTCGTTGAGCTTGAGAGACTCCAGATCGCTACGCTGATAGTGAATCTGTGGATCGGCGGTGAGCTCCACTGCGCGAGCGAGCATCTTTTCGGAGATATCCACGCCCGTGACGTCAGACGCGCCCAGCTCACGCGCCGCGCGGCAGAACCAACCATAGCCGCAGCCGAGATCGATAACCGATTTGCCGGTTAAATCCGGCAGCATCGCCCTGAGCGCAGGCCACTCCGGCGCGCCGTCCAGCCCCTGCACCGAGCGCGGAAGCTGAGCGTAGCCTTCGAAAAACGCCGGATTGTCGTAGATGTTTTGTGCCATGGCTGATCCCTCTTTAAGAATGTGCATAGCAGTATACTGCATTGTCGGGTGGCGGTTTCGCCTTACCCGACCTACAAAATCTCCGAACCGTAGGCCGGGTAAGCGCAGCGCCACCCGGCACCACATTAACCCACAGAGCCCCAGACCAGACTCCCCTTATGGAACGTCGCGGTACGCGGAGAGATGCGTGCCACGGCCTCGGCGGAACAGGAGGCATCCACCAGCACAAAGCTGGCGTCATCCTGCGCTTTCGGCCACACGCGCTCACCTTTATCGTTTAGCGGCAGCACGTCGCCGGTGGCGATGCCCAGCGCGCGCGAAAGCGTCTGCTCATTCGGGCGAATATAGAGCTGTGCATAGAGGTTGGCTTTCTCCAGCATGTCCCCCAGACCGTACGGCGACCAGTGGTCGATCACGCTGTCGGTACCGGTCATGACAAACACGCCTTTATCACGCAGCTGCTTCAGCGGCATGTGCAGAGTGCCAATCGGCACGGTGGAGGCGATGGTCACCTGTTGTGCCGCCATGCGGGTGGCGATCTCATCCACCTCTTGCTCGTTAAGCGTCGCCAGGGCGAAGGCGTGGCTGATGGTCAGCTTCCCCTTCAGCGCCGGCGTTTTCTCCACGGTTTGTACCATGTAGTTCACCGCCGCCACGCCCGCCGGGCTGGTTTCATGCAGATGGATATCCACCCCTTTGTCATAATCCAGCGCAATCTGGAACATGGTGTCGAGGGATTTCTCCATCGCGCCGTCGACGTTGGTCGGGTCCAGCCCGCCCACGTAATGCGCCCCCGCCTGCATCGCCTCGCGCATCAGCTTTTCAGAATGAGACAGCAACAGGCCGTGCTGCGGGAAGGCAACGATTTCGCAGTCAAAACCTGGGCTTCGGCGCGCCAGTACCGCCTGCAAATTTTCCAGGTTTTTCAGGCCGGAAACCGGCTCTATGTTGCAGTGGCTGCGGGCGATGGTGGACCCTTTGGACTGGAGCAGGTCGATCAGCTTTTCGGCGCGTTCTTGCGTGTAGGGCTGTAACTCCGGCAGCAGCTTCTGCTCCAGGCGGATCATGTCCTGAATGGTGGTGCCCGCCGGACGGTTCAGGGAGCGCCACGGGCCGCCGTAGAAGGTTTTATCCAGATGGATGTGCATGTCGCGCATCGCCGGGAGCATCAGCTTTTTGCCCGCGTCGAAGTGCGGCAGGGTCGCGTCCGCGTGGCTGTTGTTGTCGCGCAGGGCGACGATTTTCCCGTCTTTGATTTCCAGCGTTTTCAGCTCGGTGCGGGTACTTGTCGCCACGCTGCCGTCGAAGTTAAACCCGGCTTCCAGCAGCACGTTGTCGAGATAGTAATGTTTTGCGGTGATGTTCATCGGTTTACCCGTCTCGCAGGTTGCCTTTGCTGAATCGGCAGCATACGCGACGGAACCCGTGGCGCCAAACAGCGCGCAGGCGGTAACCATTTTGCCGCTCTGGCTGATAAACTCGCGGCGGCTTTTATTCTCACTCATCTTATCTTCCTTCATTAATAATGTGGGTACCCGTTTCACCGCGCAGCGCCGCGGGCAGGCAGTCCGGCGAGGTAATGATCACCCGCCATGGCGTAAAAATTCCAGCGAGGCGACGATTTTCGGCAACATGCTGCCCGCCGGAAAATGCCCTTCATCCATGTAGCGCGTCATCTGCGCCACGTTCACCGTGCTCAGCGCCTGTTGATTCGGCTTGCCGAAGTGGATGCACACTTTCTCCACGCCGGTGGTGATCACCAGCACGTCGGCGCGGATCTCGCGCGCCAGCAGCGCGGTGGAGAGATCTTTATCTATCACCGCGTCCACGCTCTGGTAATCGCCCTGTTCACTGCGCACCACAGGAATGCCTCCGCCGCCCGCGCCGATCACCACAAATCCTTTCTGCGTCAGCGCCTTGATGGCATCCGACTCAACCATGCGCCGCGGCTGCGGTGAAGCCACCACGCGGCGATAGCCCCGGCCTGAATCCTCAACAAAATGCCAGTCCGGGTGCGCAAGTTGCAGTTCGTCGCGCTGCGCCTCGCTGAAGAACGCGCCGATGGGTTTCGTCGGGTGCGTAAAGCCAGGATCGTTTTTATCCACCTCCACCTGGGTGACGACCGTGACCGCTTTTTGTTCCCCGCGCGCCGCCAGGCGGTTGTTGAGCGCTTGCTGGATCAGGTAGCCGATCCCGCCCTGGGTATCCGCCACGCAGTTTGCCAGCGGGGTCAGCGGCAGCCCTTCCCGCTCCCGGGGGGGTTCGGCGCGGCGCCCCTCTCCCTG
>OAWZ01000857.1_pt1 | contig 12089 bp, 10 predicted proteins | sample 1477091 | NCBI WGS metagenome assembly OAWZ01 (sample SAMEA2580282, study PRJEB22360) | human gut metagenome | biome: human gut; feature: human-associated habitat; material: faeces | place: Denmark | collected 2008/2010
GCGGGTGAGCATGGAAGAGACGCCGAGCTTTGTGCAGCAACGGGAAAAACCGGTTGTTACTCAGGCCAGTACCGCCGCCACGTTCAAAACCATCCTGATGGGCATTGGCCGCGTGATGGTCTGGTCTGCGGCGGGTTATACCTATCTGGTGATTATGCCGACCTATCTGCAATCTGCGCTGCACACCGGTTTTAACCAGGCGTTACTGATTGCGGTGATTTCTAACATTGGGTTTGCGCTCACGATCATTCCGTCGGGCATGCTGAGCGACAGGATCGGGCGGCGCACGGTGATGATTATCGCCACCGTGCTCCTGCTGATCCTCGCCCTGCCGCTGCTGAAAATTTTGCAGGCGGAATCCAGTACGCTGGCAGTCAAAGCGATTGTGGTGCTGATTGCGGGGGGGCTGGTTGGGATGCTGGCAGGGCCGGGGCCGGCAATGCTGTCTGAGATGTTCCCGACGCGCGTGCGTTATACCGGGCTGGGGCTGGCCTATTCTCTGTCGAATGCGATCTTCTCGGGCTGTGCGGGGCTGATCATTACCGGGCTGATTAAAGAGACGGGCAATCTGGATATTCCGGCGTACTACGTGATGGCAACGGCGGTGGTGAGTATTTTCGCGCTGATGACGCTGAGAAAGGATGACCATTTACGGTCGTTAGAGGAGTGAGATTGTTGCCCGGTGGCGCTACGCTTACCGGGCCTACGGTACCATGCTTTTGTAGGCCGGGTAAGGCGAAGCCGCCACCCGGCACAACAGGCTACCCGCGCTGACGCACCGCTTCAAACAGGCAGATACCCGTCGCAACAGAAACGTTCAGGGACGATACGCTGCCCGCCATTGGGATGCTGATCAGCTCATCGCAGTGCTCGCGCGTCAGACGACGCATACCTTCGCCTTCCGCTCCCATCACCAGCGCCATACGGCCGGTCATTTTGCTCTGGTACAGGGTGTGATCCGCTTCACCGGCTGTTCCTACGATCCAGATATTTTCTTCCTGCAACAGACGCATGGTGCGCGCCAGGTTAGTCACGCGGATCAACGGGACGTTTTCCGCCGCGCCGCAGGCGACTTTTTTAGCGGTAGCGTTAAGCTGCGCGGAGCGATCTTTTGGCACAATCACCGCATGCACGCCTGCTGCATCGGCGCTACGCAGGCACGCGCCCAGGTTGTGTGGGTCGGTTACGCCATCAAGGATCAGGAAGAACGGGTTCTCCAGCCCGGCGATCAGATCCGGCAGATCGTTCTCCTGATACTGACGGCCTGGCTTCACGCGCGCGATAATGCCCTGGTGTACAGCACCTTCGCTTTTCTCATCCAGATACTGGCGGTTCGCCAGCTGGATCACTACGCCCTGCGCTTCCAGCGCGTGGATCAGCGGCATCAGACGTTTGTCTTCACGCCCTTTCAGAATAAAAACTTCCTGAAAACGCTCCGGCGCGCGCTCCAGCAGGGCCTGCACCGCGTGGATGCCGTAAATCATTTCACTCATTGATGGTTCTCGTAATAAATATTTTCCCTCTCCCGTTGGGGAGAGGGTCAGGGTGAGGGGAAATTACTCCGCCTGCTGTTTCTTCGCCGCGCGCTTCGCTTTGGTCGCGGCCGCTATTTTTTGGGTCTTGGTCGACGGTTTTTTCGCTTTACGAGCGTCTTTTTTCGCCGCCTTGGGCTTCTGTTTCTTCTCGCCACGGAAAGCACTGTCTGGCTCAAAGTTTACTCTTTTACCTGCCTGACGTCGCTTACCGCCCGCTTTACCGTTACCGCCTTTTTTCGCTTTCTCACGCTCGGTTTTCCCGACGTTACGCGGAGCACGCTCGCTGGAGATGAGGCTGAAGTCGATTTTACGGTCGTCCATATTCACGGCTTCAACCTTCACTTCCACCCGATCGCCCAGACGGTAGGTCTGACCACCGGATTCGCCGATCAGACGTTGTCCGACCTGGTCGAAGCGGTAGTAATCGTTATCGAGGCTGGAAACGTGCACCAGACCGTCGATAAACAGCTCATCCAGACGCACGAAGAAGCCAAAGCCGGTGACGCTGGCAATCACGCCTTTAAAGACGTTACCCACCTGATCCAGCATAAAGTCACACTTCAGCCAGTCCGCCACGTCGCGCGTTGCTTCATCCGCACGACGCTCGGTCATGGAACAGTGCTGGCCCAGTTGCAGCATCTCTTCCATGGAGTAGTGATACCCTCCGGTTTCGGTCGTGTTGCCTTTATGACCCTGCTCGTGCGCCAGCAAATATTTGATCGCACGGTGCAGGGACAGATCCGGATAACGGCGGATCGGCGAGGTGAAGTGCGCGTACGACTGTAAGGCCAGACCAAAGTGGCCCCGGTTTTCCGGATCGTAAATCGCCTGCTTCATGGAGCGCAGCAGCATGGTTTGCAGCATTTCCGCGTCAGGACGATCGCTGATGGATTCCAGCAGCTCGGCGTAATCGCGTGGCTCAGGCTTATTACCGCCAGGCAGCTCCAGGCCGAGTTCAGCCAGCACGGAGCGGAACGAGGTTACGGCTTCCGTGGTTGGCTTGTCGTGAATACGGAACAACGCAGGCTCTTTGGCTTTCTCAACGAAACGTGCCGCCGAGATGTTCGCCAGGATCATACACTCTTCAATCAGCTTGTGCGCATCGTTACGCTGAGTCTGTTCGATACGCTCGATACGACGCTCAGCATTAAAGATAAACTTCGCCTCTTCACTCTCAAACGAGATCCCACCGCGCTCTTCGCGCGCCTGATCCAGCGTTTTGTAGAGGTTGTGCAGCTCTTCGATGTGTTTGACCAGCGGCGCGTACTGTTCGCGCAGAACCTGATCGCCCTGCAACATATGCCAGACCTTGGTATAGGTCAGGCGCGCATGGGAACTCATCACCGCTTCGTAGAACTTATAGCCCGTCAGACGTCCCTTGCTGGAGATGGTCATTTCGCAGACCATACACAGGCGGTCCACCTGCGGGTTGAGGGAACACAGGCCGTTGGAGAGCACTTCTGGCAGCATCGGTACAACCTGCGACGGGAAGTAGACCGACGTACCGCGGCTGCGCGCTTCGTTATCCAGCGGCGTGTGCGGACGCACGTAATAGCTCACATCCGCGATAGCCACCCACAGACGCCAGCCGCCACCGCGTTTTTTCTCGCAATATACGGCATCATCGAAGTCACGGGCGTCTTCACCATCAATGGTGACCAGCGGCAGATCGCGCAGATCCACGCGGCCTGCTTTGGACTCTTCCGGCACTTCTTCACGCAGGTTTTCAATCTGATCTTCAACCGCTTTCGGCCAGACATACGGAATTTCATGGGTACGCAGCGCCATATCGACGGCCATGCCGGTGCCCATGTTATCGCCCAGCACTTCGACGATTTTACCCACCGCTTTGGTGCGACGGGTTGGGCGCTGGGTGAGTTCCACCACCACCACAAAGCCCATGCGTGCGCCCATCACCTCTTCAGGCGGGATGAGAATGTCGAAGCTCAGACGGCTGTCATCCGGCACCACAAAGCCTACGCCCGCATCGGTAAAGTAACGGCCAACGATCTGGCTGGTTTTCGGCACCAGCACGCGGACCACGCGCGCTTCGCGGCGGCCTTTACGGTCTGCACCCAGCGGCTGCGCCAGGATCTGGTCGCCGTGAATACACATCTTCATCTGTTCGGATGAGAGGTACAGGTCGTCTTTACGGCCTTCCACGCGCAGGAAGCCGAAGCCATCGCGATGACCAATAACGTTGCCTTTCAGCAGGTCGAGGCGTTCTGGCAGCGCGTAGCACTGACGACGAGTAAAGACAAGTTGCCCGTCACGTTCCATGGCGCGCAGGCGGCGGCGAAGGGCTTCAATTTGCTCTTCACCTTCAATGTTCAGTTCAACGGCAAGTTCTTCACGATTGGCGGGTTTTTCGCGTTTTGTTAAGTGTTCAATGATGAACTCGCGGCTGGGGATAGGATTCGCGTATTTTTCGGCTTCGCGTTCCTGGAAAGGATCTTGTGACATGTCGGTTCCTCCGTTGTCAGCTCCGGTGGAAATTTTCTTCATTCCACCAGCAATAATTTATAAAGCGGTTGATTCTCTTCAACCAAATCGGCCAGCGTGTAGTTATCCAGTTCCTTGAGAAAACTTTGCACGGCCTTTGAAAGCGCCTGTTTCAGGCGGCAAGCGGGCGTAATGTGGCAGAACGCGCTGCTACAGTTCACCAGAGAGAGCGGCTCCAGTTCACGTACCACATCGCCAATACGGATACTCTGTGCCGGTTTACCGAGACGGATCCCTCCATTCTTCCCGCGGACGGCAGCAACGTATCCGGCACGACTAAGTTGATTGATTATTTTGACCATATGATTACGGGACACACCGTACACCTCTGTGACTTCAGAGATGCTGGTCATCTTCCCATCGGGTAACGACGCCATGTAAATCAGCGCGCGTAAGCCGTAATCGGTGAAACTTGTTAACTGCACATCAACCTCAGGAAAAAGGGAAAACGCGGTCAAACCGCAGAGATATTCATTAATGATGATAAACCAGCCAGATAGTTAGCGGCTAATTTATTTGACAGACGGGGCGAAAAAGCGGAGATCCAGGAGCGGTCGCCGGATGGCGCTGCGCTTATCCGGCCTACGGGTTTCCCCGCAGGCCAGCAGTCACGAAGATTATGCGTCGAACGGGTCGCGCAGGATCATCGTTTCAGTACGATCCGGGCCGGTAGAAATAATATCGATCGGCACTTCGGTCAGTTCTTCAATACGCTTGATGTAGTCCAGCGCGGCTTTAGGCAGGCCACTACGCTCTTTCACACCAAAGGTAGTCTCAGACCAGCCCGGCATGGTTTCGTAGATTGGCTCAATGCCTTCCCAGTCGTCAGCAGCCAGCGGAGTGGTGGTCACTTCGCGGCCATCAGGCATACGGTAGCCTACGCAGATTTTCACTTCTTTCAGGCCGTCCAGTACGTCCAGCTTAGTCAGGCAGAAGCCAGACAGGGAGTTGATCTGCACTGCGCGACGTACGGCAACGGCGTCCAGCCAGCCGGTACGACGACGACGACCGGTGGTCGCGCCAAACTCGTTACCCTGCTTGCAGAGGAACTCGCCGGTCTCATCAAACAGTTCGGTCGGGAATGGACCTGCACCCACGCGAGTGGAGTACGCTTTAATGATGCCCAGAACGTAATCGACATAACGCGGGCCCAGACCGGAGCCGGTTGCCACGCCACCCGCGGTGGTGTTAGAGGACGTTACGTACGGATAGGTTCCGTGGTCGATGTCCAGCAGCGTACCCTGCGCACCTTCAAACATGACGAAATCGCCACGCTTGCGCGCCTGGTCCAGCAGATCGGACACATCAACAACCATACCGGTCAGAATATCAGCAATCGCCATGACGTCATCCAGCACTTTCTGGTAGTCAACGGCTTCGGCTTTGTAGAAGTTCACCAACTGGAAGTTGTGATATTCCATCACTTCTTTCAGTTTTTCAGCGAAGGTCGCTTTGTCAAAGAGGTCACCCACGCGCAGACCGCGACGAGCCACTTTATCTTCGTAAGCCGGGCCGATACCACGACCGGTGGTGCCGATCGCTTTCGCGCCACGCGCTTTTTCACGCGCCACGTCCAGCGCCACATGATAATCCAGGATCAGCGGGCAGGCTTCGGAGAGCAGCAGACGCTCACGAACAGGGATACCACGGTCTTCCAGACCTTTCATCTCTTTCATCAGCGCAGCGGGAGACAGCACAACGCCGTTACCGATGATGCTGGTGACGTTTTCGCGAAGAATGCCTGATGGAATAAGATGGAGGACGGTTTTTTCACCGTTGATTACGAGAGTATGGCCCGCGTTGTGACCGCCCTGGTAGCGTACAACATATTTGGCCCGTTCAGTCAGAAGATCAACAATCTTCCCTTTACCTTCGTCACCCCATTGGGTGCCCAGTACGACGACGTTGTTACCCATTTTTTCAAAATCACCGTTTGCTTAAAAATGGATTCTACCATCGCTTTTTCAGATATACAGCACTTTTTGACCCTAAAATATGCCAATTGCGGTTAGTTTTTGATCAGCCAATCGTTTTCCTCAACATGTAGTAGATAACGATACCGGCAACCACAAGACCACCGCCAAAACGACGCAAAATATTGTCCGGGAGTTGGCTCATTGTCGCGATCATCCGGCGCCATGCGCGCGGATAGAGCATCGGGCCGAGGCCTTCCAGCACCAAAACCAGGGCCAGTGCGAGCCAGATCGTGGAGTTCATTTTTCATCCTTATAAAAGAAAACCACCGCTCCGTGAAGAGCGGTGGTTTGAATACTCAAACGAGCCTGAGTTTATCGCGTTGCGTTGGTCGGCGTCTTCATATAACGGAAGAAATCGCTGTCCGGGCTGAGCACCATCACATCCTGGTTGCTCTTGAAGCTATTCTCGTAAGCGCGAAGGCTACGGATGAAGGCGTAGAAGTCTGGATCCTGGCTGAATGCATCAGCAAACAGTTTAGCCGCTTCGGCATCACCTTCACCGCGCAGGATACGACCCTGGCGCTCAGATTCCGCCAGCGTCTTGGTGACTTCATAGTCCGCTGCCGCGCGCAGTTTTTCCGCTTCTTCCTGACCCTGTGAACGGTGACGACGGGCTACCGCTTCACGCTCGGCGCGCATACGGTTGTAGATCGCCTCGGACACTTCCGCTGGCAGGTTGATCTGCTTGATGCGCACATCAACCACTTCGATGCCCAGCGCCGCCATACTGTTCGGGTTGATCACCGGCACTTTACCGTTGGTTTCAGCCTGAACACGTTCAGCCGCTTTGGCAATCGCATCGTCTGCCGCCGGGGTTTCAACTTCATCCTCGGTGCCCGCAGAGCCAGAGTTCAGCGCATCACGCACTTCCAGCGTCAGACGACCACGGGAGTCGGTCACAATGTCTTTCACATCCAGACGACCAATTTCAGAACGCAGACGGTCAGAGAACTTACGTTTCAGCAGCACTTCTGCCTGAGAAACGTCGCCCCCCCCGGTTGCCAGGAAGTAGCGGCTGAAATCGCTGATGCGCCATTTGATATAGGAATCAACGATCAGGTCTTTCTTCTCTTTGGTCACGAAACGATCGGCCTGGTTATCCATGGTCTGGATACGCGCATCGAGCGTTTTCACTGACTGAATGAACGGGATCTTAAAGTGCAGACCCGGCTCATAAATCACCGGACGCTTGTCGCCATCACGCACGACGCTGCTGAACTGGAACTTGATCCCACGCTCGCCCTCTTTCACCACAAAGATGGAGGTGTAGAGCACGACCAGTACGATGATGATGATCGCAATAACTGACTTACGCATCCTTATTCCCCCTGACGCTGGTAGTCGTTACGCTGCGCGTTAGCACGGCGTTGGTCCATAATGTCACCATCGTTCGAAGAAGGCGTTGTGTTCGCGCTGGCGCTGCCAGACGAGGCCGGTGGCAGACGCAGCAGGTTGTTCGCACCGCTGTTGTCTTTTGCTGCCGGTGCAGAACCGCCTTTCAGCATCTGATCCAGCGGCAGGACCATGAGGTTTCCGCCTTTGTTGTCGTTAACCAGCACTTTACGCGTATGGCTCAGCACTTTTTCCATGGTCTCGATATAGAGACGCTCACGGGTAATTTCCGGCGCGGCTTTATATTCCGGCAGGATCTTCGCAAAGCGAGCCACTTCACCCTGTGCTTCCAGGATGGTCTGGGTCTTATACGCACGCGCTTCTTCCAGAATACGCTGCGCCTGACCGTTTGCACGCGGCTGAACTTCGTTGGTGTACGCTTCCGCTTCACGGATGTACTGCTGTTCGTTTTCACGCGCGGCAATCGCATCGTCAAACGCGGCTTTCACCTCTTCCGGCGGACGTGCAGCCTGGAAGTTGACGTCCAGCAGGGTGATACCCATGTTGTACGGACGGATGGTCTCTTCCAGCTCACGCTGGGTATCGCTACGAATAACGGTACGACCTTCGGTCAGGATACGGTCCATGGTGTATTTGCCGATCACGCCACGCAGGGCACTGTCGGTCGCCTGACGCAGGCTGTCATCGGCGCTGGTCACGCTAAACAGATAACGTTCCGGATCGGTCACGCGGTACTGTACGTTCATCTCAACGCGCACCACGTTCTCGTCAGAGGTCAACATCACGCCAGAGGCGGCCAGTTCACGGACGGACTCCACGTTAACCGCGGTCACGTCATCAATGAAGGTTGGCTTCCAGTTCAGGCCCGGTTCAACCAGATGGCTGAACTTACCGAAACGGGTGACCACGCCGCGTTCTGCTTCTTTAATGGTGTAGAACCCGCTGGCTGCCCAGATGATTACCACCGCAGCGGCGACAATGCCCACCACGCGGCCACCCATTGGCGGGCGCGGACTCTGAGTGGAATTCCCACCCGAGCCAGAACCTTTTCCTCCGCCAAGGCCACCAAGCTTTTTGCTCAGTTTGCGGAAGATATCATCCAGATCCGGCGGCCCCTGCTCGCGACCACCTTTGTTGCCATTTCCCCCAGAGTTGCCGCCTTGATTATTGCTGCTTCCCCACGGGTCGCGGTCTTGTCCGTTATTACCGGGCTGATTCCACGCCATGTATATGCTCCATATTTGTTATGCAAGGGCGAATTTTTCAGGCTTCCCCTTTCTGATCAGACGATATAGTCCGCCAGCGCAGGTTCTTGTTTACAGAGGCGACGCCAGTCAACGATCGGCATACGCACCTGCATCCCCACGCTGCCGTCATCCTCCATCCACTCTTTTTCTATCGCCTGAAGCTGATAAAACCGGCTGCGCAGCCTGCCTTCCTGTGGCGGCAGTCGCAGCGTGTGCTGAGCTACCTCACCGGAAAGACGTTCTGTCAAAGCCTGGAAAAGCAGTGGCACACCAATCCCGGCCTGAGCAGACAGCCAGACCCGAATCGGTTTGTTCTCTTCGTCTCGGTCGATACGCGGTTCGAAATCGTCCAGCATATCGATCTTGTTCATCACCAACAGGGTGGGAATTTCGTGGGCGTCGATCTCTTCGAGCACCACGTTCACCGCGTCGATGTTCTCCTGCACGCGTACGTCTGCCGCATCAATCACATGCAGCAGCAGGGTCGCCTGACGCGTCTCCTGCAACGTCGCTTTAAACGCCGCGACCAGATCGTGCGGCAGATGGCGGATAAACCCTACGGTATCCGCCAGCACCGTTTCACCCACGTCTGCGACGTCAATACGGCGCAGGGTTGGGTCCAGGGTCGCAAACAGCTGGTCTGCGGCATACACCTGGGCCTCGGTTATCTGGTTAAACAGGGTGGATTTACCGGCGTTGGTATAACCCACCAGCGACACCGTTGGGATATCGGCTTTCGTTCGCGCCCGACGCCCCTGTTCGCGCTGTTTCTCTACACGTTCCAGACGTGAAAGGATCTGAGTTATACGCCCACGCAGCAAACGGCGGTCGGTTTCGAGCTGGGTTTCACCCGGGCCGCGCAAACCAATCCCGCCTTTTTGTCTTTCAAGGTGTGTCCAGCCACGCACCAGACGCGTCGCCAGATGGCGCAACTGCGCCAGCTCAACCTGCAACTTACCCTCGTGGGTACGCGCACGCTGAGCAAAAATATCTAAGATCAACCCCGTGCGATCGATTACACGGCATTCGCAGAGAGCTTCCAGGTTACGTTCCTGAGCCGGAGACAGCGCATGATCAAACAGCACAACGGATGCGCCGGTTGCTTTTACGGCATCCGCAATTTCAACTGCTTTACCTTCACCAACAAAGTACTTCGGGTGCGGCGCTTTACGGCTACCGGTAATCACCTGCATTGCTTCGACACCGGCGGAAGAGACCAGAGATTCAAACTCCTGGAGGTCTTCCATATCTTTGTCTTGCGAAAAATAGATGTGTACCAGCACCGCCTGCTCACCGGCGTCATAACGGTCAAACAAGCGTAAACCTCTCTAAAAAGATCAGCGGGGAACGCAGGATCCCTGGCTCCCCGTGTGGATAACAGCCCAAAACCTTATTCGGTTTCTTCGCTGTCCTGCGCTGGTGTTGAAGAACCCTGCGCGTTGCTGCCGTGATGGTAGTTACTGCCAGTGCCGCCGCCAGCGTTATTGCTGTGATGAGATACCGGACGGGACGGAACAACAGTAGAAATCGCGTGCTTATAGACCATCTGGCTGACCGTGTTTTTCAACAGGATCACGAACTGATCGAAAGACTCAATCTGACCTTGCAGCTTAATACCATTCACCAAATAAATAGAAACTGGAACACGCTCCCGACGCAATGCGTTCAGGAACGGATCTTGTAAAGATTGCCCCTTAGCCATTCTATCTTTTCCTTATATGCTTGTTTTGTACTTAGAACCTTGCGATTCTGAAAAATTGCGCACGATACGGCTTAATTGTACACATTCAGTCAGCGATATCACCAATAACCTCAATCACTTCGTTTAACGCCTGTTGTGGTTTTTCACTGTCTAACCAGTGAACCCCCTCCCAACTGCGTAACCAGGTGATCTGGCGCTTCGCTAACTGTCTCGTGGCGCAAACACCTCGATAAACCATTTCATCGTATGAAATCTCACCTTCAAGATACGACCACATCTGGCGGTATCCCACACAACGAATGGAAGGCATGTCCGTATGCAAATCTCCACGGGCAAAAAGCGCCCGCACTTCTGCTTCAAAATCTGAAGCCAACATCTGATGAAAACGCTGCTCAATTCGTTGATGGAGCAGTTCACGGCTCGCCGGGGCGATGGCGAACTGATGCACCTGATACGGCAGAGCGTCTCCTGACGTTTGCGTCAGTTCCGTTAAAGTTTTACCCGAAATGAAAAAAACTTCCAGTGCCCGGGAAAGCCTTTGCGGATCGTTTGGGTGGATCCGCGCTGCGGCAACCGGGTCAATCTCTTCCAGTTGCCTGTGCAAAGCGTCCCACCCCTGCTCTGCCGCCTGCCGCTCAATCTTCGCTCTCACTTCCGGATCGGCCGATGGCAGAGGCGATAACCCCTCCAGCAGCGCCTTAAAGTAGAGCATCGTGCCGCCAACTAACAGCGGTATGCGTCCCGCGGCGGTAATCTCGGCCATCTCGGCTATTTTTTAATGGCGAAAATCTGCCGCGGAGTAAGCCTGTGCCGGGTCGAGAATATCCAGTAAACGGTGCGGTGCCGCACGCAGTTCGTCTGCGTTGGGCTTCGCCGTGCCGATGTCCATCCCTCGGTAGATGAGGGCTGAATCAACGCTAATCAACTCTACTGGCAAAACTTTACGTAACTCAATGGCTAACGCCGTTTTACCGGAGGCCGTTGGCCCCATTAAAAAAATCGCCTTTGGCAGGCTCGCCTTACTTACATCAGTCATGTTTCAGGGCGGTCATCGCCGTTTGTAAATCAACAGGTTGTAACAAACCACCTGGAGGCGCTTTCACCAGCTGTGGACAGAGGCGCTCCACCTCCGCCAGAACGGTAATCGCCTGCGCCATACTCCACGGTGCATGCTCGCTGGCCAGATGGCGGGCGATCCACTGCGCGGTATCGGCGGCATCAAACGTCGTTTGCTGCGCCAGGTAGCCTATCAGTTCAGGAATCAAGTTTTGTAAATTTTGTTGGCGTAAGGGTAAAGGCACTGCGCGAATTGTCACATGCTGCGCGTCCAGTACGATTTCAATCCCCATTTCGGCCAGTTGCGTCTGCACGCGCCGCAAAACCCCTGTTTCTTCAGGGGATATTTTCAGGCGAACGGGGATCAACAGCGGCTGCGCGCAGGCGGCATTCACCCCCGGGGTTAACTGCGCCTGTTTGAGCCAGCGCTCCGCCACGGAAAGCGCCAGCAACAGCAGTTTACCTTCGCGTTCAAGCAACGCCATGTCGGGAGCAATAATGGTCAATACCCGACCAAAACTCTGGCTATGCCCATCCAGAGAGGGGGTTGAAACCGTGATGTGCTCTTTATGCTCCACCGCCGGCGTATCCAGCAGTTTGCGGTACAGCGCCCCCTGCTGTTTGTGGTAGCCCGGCTGAGCGTTGGGATAGTTGGCACCGGTTGGTCGCGGCGCGTTGCCCGCCGGGGATAAACGTGGAGCAGCCGGCTCGCGCGCGA
>OAWZ01000862.1_pt1 | contig 12072 bp, 9 predicted proteins | sample 1477091 | NCBI WGS metagenome assembly OAWZ01 (sample SAMEA2580282, study PRJEB22360) | human gut metagenome | biome: human gut; feature: human-associated habitat; material: faeces | place: Denmark | collected 2008/2010
CTTTCAATGATGTTTCCTGCAACAAATCGTTTGCTTCTTCGCGGTCGGTTGTCAGCTTATAAGCGAAACGGAGTAATTCGTCCTGTACTCCTACTAAATCTTTTCTGAAGCTTAAACTTTTCATATACGTTGCTTTTAAAAAGTGAATATTCGTTTGTATTTTTCGATGGTGCAAGTTTACGGCATTTCTGATAATGAGATAGGGTATGAACCGACAAAATTTAGGGGAAAAACTATCCGCGGATAGTTTTTAGGTGGTATTTGATAGTTTTTGGGTGTTCTTTTTTCAAGTTGCAAACTTAAATCCTGCATTTTCTGGCAAATTATTGCGATTAATAAAAAAGAACCGTTAATTTTGTGGCATCATTTTTATTTGAAAAGAATGACTGATGACTCTTTATTTTTAATCGATGTCGATAAGATACTTCGGACGAAAGCTCCGAAGCAATATAAGTACATCCCTAAGTTTGTGGTTTCTTATCTGAAGAAAATAGTTCATCAGGACGAGATTAATGTGTTCCTGAATGAATCGAAAGATAAACTGGGAGTGGATTTCCTTGAAGCATGCATGGAGTTCCTTGATGCGAAAGTGGAGGTGAAAGGTATAGAGAACCTGCCGAAAGAAGGATTGTATACCTTTGTGTCCAATCACCCGCTGGGAGGACAGGATGGAGTGGCTCTAGGCTATGTGCTGGGGCGCCATTATGACGGGAAAGTAAAGTATCTGGTGAATGACCTGCTGATGAACCTTCGCGGTTTGGCCCCACTTTGTGTTCCTATCAATAAGACAGGAAAGCAGGCAAAGGACTTTCCCAAGATGGTGGAAGCCGGGTTCCAGTCCGACGACCAGATGATCATGTTTCCTGCGGGACTTTGCTCGCGGCGTCAGAACGGAGTGATCCGTGATCTGGAATGGAAGAAGACATTCATTATAAAAAGCATACAGGCGAAGCGGGACGTAGTTCCCGTTCATTTTGGTGGCAGAAACTCTGATTTCTTCTACAATCTGGCGAATGTTTGTAAGGCACTGGGTATTAAATTCAATATTGCTATGCTGTATCTGGCGGACGAGATGTTTAAGAACCGCCACAAAACCTTTACTGTCACTTTTGGAAAACCGATTCCCTGGCAGACTTTCGATAAATCGAAGACTCCTGCGCAGTGGGCGGAGTATGTGAAGGACATTGTATATAAACTGTAACTGATAGAACACTATAACAAGAATATGGAAGAGATTATTAAACCGGTGAGCAAAGAACTGCTGAAAGCAGAGTTGACGGAAGATAGACGCTTGCGAATGACCAATAAAAGTAATAATCAGATTTATATTATTACCCATCAGAATGCACCTAATGTGATGCGTGAAATTGGTCGTTTAAGAGAAATTGCCTTTCGTGCTGCGGGTGGAGGAACGGGCCTGTCGATGGATATCGACGAATACGACACGATGGAACACCCATATAAGCAGTTGATCGTATGGAATCCGGAGGCGGAAGAAATATTAGGTGGTTACCGGTATTTGCTTGGAACGGATGTGCGCTTTGACGAAGCTGGGGCTCCGATTCTGGCTACTTCTCACATGTTTCATTTCTCGGATGCGTTTATAAAGGAATATCTGCCTCAGACCATTGAGTTGGGACGCTCTTTTGTGACGCTGGAATATCAGTCTACACGTGCAGGCAGTAAAGGGCTCTTCGCTTTGGATAATCTGTGGGACGGATTGGGAGCGCTGACAGTGGTGATGCCGAATGTGAAGTACTTCTTTGGCAAGGTGACCATGTATCCCAGCTATCATCGTCGTGGACGCGACATGATTCTGTACTTCCTTAAGAAGCATTTTAATGATCGGGAAGAGCTGGTTACACCGATGGAACCGCTGATTCTGGAAACTTCCGACGAGGAACTGAGAACATTGTTCTGCAAGGATACCTTTAAAGAGGATTATAAGATATTGAATACGGAGATTCGTAAGCTGGGTTATAATATCCCGCCGCTGGTCAATGCCTATATGAGTTTAAGCCCTACCATGCGTATGTTCGGGACGGCTATCAACTATGAGTTTGGTGATGTAGAAGAGACCGGTATCCTGATTGCTGTAGATGAAATCCTTGAAGATAAGCGAATCCGGCACATCCAGACCTTTATAGAAAGTCATCCGGATGCGCTGAAAATGCCTTGTGAGAGCGAAGGGGTGTTTACTCCTAAGGTAGTTACACCGCAGGAAGGCTGTTGCCATTAATTTTCCGGTAAAGATCGAGTGCGAAGACATCGGTCATTCCAGATATATAATCAAGTACCGCCTGTATTCTTTCGTAGAGTACGGGCGATTTTATATTGTATTGGTCGGAAACACGGTTGGTTAAAAGCTCGGAGTAAGCTTTTTCTTTTCCCGGTAAGGTGACGGCATCTACCATCAATTCCAGCAAAGTGCTGATGATACGGAAGCCTGCCAGCTCGATGTCCAGTACATCTTGCGAACGATAAATTCTTTTCAGTGATATTTCCGCACAATGATTGTAAGCGGCTGCCGGACCTTCGGCGATGTGCTTGATGAGCGCTCCTTCGAAAGTTCCTGCCAGTATTTCCTGCTCGTGTTCCAGAAAGACACGGGTGCACTCGCGTACTAACAGACCGATAACAGAAGAACGCAGATAGGCTATCTGTTCATTGATATCATTGACTATTTGGAAAGTACTTCGGAGACGGGATTGCCGGTCTTCGGAGAAAAACGCCATCAACAGTTCCTTGGTCTCGTCTGTAGTGATAATCTTTAGTTTATGGGCGTCTTCGATATCCATCATCTGATAACAGATGTCATCTGCTGCTTCTACCAGATACACTAGCGGGTGTCGCGCATACTTTAACGGTTGTTCGCTAAGCTGGATGAGTCCCAGCTCGGTTGCGATTTTGCGGTAGCTTTCTTCCTCACTGACAAAGAAGCCGAACTTGGATTTTTTGCCTGCAAGGCTCGATGAAAAGGGGTATTTTACGATGGAGGCAAGCGTTGAATATGTTAAGACGAATCCTCCTCTGCGGCGTCCTTCGAACTGGTGAGTGAGGATGCGGAAAGCGTTCGCATTTCCTTCGAAATGTGTCAAATCTTCCCATTCCATCGGAGAAAGTTGCTCTCCGTCCGGCTGCTTTTCCTGTAGCCTTTGTCCTTTTCCTTCTGAAAAGAACGTAGAGATAGCCCGTTCGCCGGAATGCCCGAAAGGCGGATTGCCTAAGTCATGTGCCAGGCAGGCGGCCGATACGATTGAGCCGATTTCCGGCAGGAAGGAACTTTCCAGTTCCGGTTGGCGTTCCAGGATTGCTTTGGCTACATCGTTGCCCAAAGACCGTCCTACGCAAGATACTTCGAGGCTGTGCGTCAGTCGGTTGTGTACGAAAATACTACCGGGCAGCGGGAATACCTGTGTTTTGTTCTGCAGGCGGCGGAACGGTGCGGAAAATATGAGGCGGTCATAGTCCCGTTGGAACTCGGAACGGTTCTCTTGCCGTTCTTCGTGAAACTCTTCCATTCCGAAGCGTTTGGCTGATATTAGTTGCTTCCAATTCATCATTTTATTTACTATTTGGCTGATTACAGTTTGCAAAATGGTTGTTACCACATTATTTAACTGCAAACTTAACTAATTTTCAGTTCAAAATGTGTATTTTCGCCCGTTAAATAGTAAATGTGCATTTATGAACGTTCAAGTTATCAATAAATCGAAGCATCCGCTTCCGGCTTACGCCACTGAGTTATCTGCAGGAATGGATATCCGTGCTAATCTTTCTGAACCTATCACATTGGCGCCATTGCAGCGTTGCCTGGTGCCGACAGGAATCTATATTGCTCTTCCACAAGGATTTGAAGCTCAGGTTCGTCCCCGTAGCGGACTGGCCATTAAAAAGGGTATTACCGTGCTCAACTCTCCGGGAACGATTGATGCGGACTATCGTGGAGAAGTCTGCATTATTCTGGTCAACCTTTCCTCCGAACCTTTTGTGATCGAGGACGGGGAACGTATCGCCCAGATGGTGATCGCAAGACATGAGCAGGCGGTATGGCAGGAAGTGGAAGTGCTGGATGAAACAGAACGCGGAGCAGGGGGCTTCGGACATACAGGACGAGGATAAGTACCATAAAAAGAGAAAATGAACAAGAAAAATAGTATATGGCTTTTGGTTGCTGTATGGACATTGGTTTCGTGCGGAACGGTGAAAAGTACAAGGGAAAAGCCAGCTGTCGCTTTGGCGCAGTCTTCATTAACGCCCGAACAGCAGCGGAAATATGATTATTTCTTTCTGGAAGCTATGCGCCTGAAAGAAAAGAAGGATTATGCGTCCGCTTTCGGATTATTGCAGCATTGTCTGGATATTCATCCGAATGCGGCTTCTGCGCTTTATGAGGTTTCGCAGTATTATATGTTCCTTCGTCAGGTGCCGCAAGGGCAAGAAGCGCTGGAAAAGGCTGTGGCGAATGCGCCGGATAACTACTGGTATAGTCAGGGACTGGCATCTTTGTATCAGCAACAGAACGAACTGGATAAGGCTGTCACCCTGCTGGAACAGATGGTGGTACGTTTTCCTGCCAAGCAGGACCCGCTTTTCAACCTTTTGGACCTGTATGGCCGACAAGAAAAGTATGATGAAGTCATCTCTACTTTAAACCGTCTGGAAAAGCGTATGGGTAAGAATGAACAGTTGTCCATGGAGAAGTTTCGTATCTACCTCCAGATGAAGGATGACAAGAAAGCATTTCAGGAAATAGAAAGTCTGGTGCAGGAATATCCGATGGACATGCGTTATCAAGTCATCTTGGGAGACGTATATCTTCAGAATGGCAAGAAACAGGAGGCTTATGACGTTTATCAGAAGGTGCTGGCGGCGGAACCCGATAATCCGATGGCTATCTTCTCGATGGCTTCTTACTATAAACAGACAGGGCAGGAAGAACTCTACCAACAGCAGTTGGATACACTGTTGCTGAATAAGAAGGTGACTCCTGATACCAAAGTGGGCGTCATGCGTCAGATGATTGTGGAAAATGAACAGGCCGATAAGGACAGTACGCAAATCATCGCTTTGTTTGACCGGATCATGAAGCAGGAACAGGATGACCCTCAGATTCCAATGCTTTATGCGCAATATCTGTTGTCCAAGAAGATGGAGTCGGAGTCGGTTCCCGTCTTGGAACAGGTGGTTGACCTGGACCCTACCAATAAAGCTGCCCGTATGATGCTGATCGGCGCTGCGGCAAAAAAAGAAGATTATAAGCAGATTATCAAAGTCTGCGAGCCGGGTATTGAAGCGACTCCGGATGCGCTGGAATTTTATTATTATCTGGCTATTGCCTATAATCAGGCGGAGAAACCGGATAGTGTGATAAGCATCTGCACGAGAGCGCTGGAACATAAGACGGCTGACGGTAAAAAAGAAATCGTTTCGGAGTTCTACTCTATTCTGGGGGATATGTATCATACGCAGAAGCAGATGAAGGAGGCTTATGCCGCCTATGACTCGGCGTTGGTGTACAACCCTTCCAATATTGGCGCACTGAACAACTATGCCTATTATCTGTCAGTAGAGCGTCGTGATCTGGATAAAGCGGAAGAAATGAGCTATAAGACCGTAAAGGCTGAGCCCAATAATGCCACTTATCTGGATACGTATGCCTGGATTCTCTTTGAAAAGGGGAACTATGCGGAAGCTCGTATTTACATCGATAACGCCATGAAAAGTGAGGGCGGCGATAAGAGTGATGTGATTGTAGAACATTGCGGAGATATCTATTATATGACCGGAGATGTGGACGGCGCGCTTACCTACTGGAAGAAAGCACTGGAAATGGGCAGTGAGTCGAAAACATTGAAACAGAAAATAGAAAAGAAAAAATACATTGCAGAATGAAAAGAATCGCTTATTTTTTGTTGATTGCAGTCGTATTGGTAGGTTGTAAGAGTTCAAAGCGTCTGACGGCGACAAAGGTGCCGGAAGTTACTGCTTCCGAAGCAGCTATTCCCAGCTATCTGGCTTCCAGACTTCAGCTGACGATTCCGGGTAAAGGCGGAAGTATGTCAGTGGGCGGTACCATGAAGATGAAGAGCCGTGAACGGGTACAGATTTCCTTGCTGATGCCTATTCTCCGTACGGAATTGGCACGCATCGAGGTGACTCCTACTGAAGTATTATTCGTCGACCGGATGAACAAGCGGTTTGTACGCGCAACCAAAAATGAATTGAAAGAAATATTATCGAAGAACGTAGAGTTCTCCCAATTGGAGAAATTGCTGACTGACGCTTCTAAACCCGGAGGAAAGACTGAACTATCCGGGAAAGACCTGGGAATCCCCAAACTGGAGAAAGCGAAAGTACAACTTTATGATTTTTCGACCAAAGAACTTTCAATCACTCCGACAGAAGTTACTTCCAGATACCGTCAGGTCTCTTTGGAAGAATTAATGAAAATGCTGGTAGCTTTATTATGATAAAACGTCTCTTTGTAATTCTGGTAAGCAGCCTTTGGCTGGCAATTCCGCTTTCTGCTCAATCGAACAAGCTGATTCGTGAGCTGGAAGGTAAGCGCGGTGCTTTGCAGAAGCAGATCGCCGAGACGGAGTCGATTTTACAGAATACAAAGAAGGACGTAGGCAGTCAGTTGAACGGACTGGCGGCACTGACGGGACAGATTGAAGAACGAAAACGGTATATCCTTGCGATCAATAACGATGTGGAGACTATCGAACGCGAATTAGTGTCATTGAACCGCCAGCTGAATAGTCTTGAAAAAGACCTGAAAGAGAAAAAGAAGAAGTACGAAGCATCTGTCCAGTACCTCTATAAGAATAAATCGATTGAAGAGAAACTGATGTTTATCTTCTCCGCCAAGAACCTGGGACAAACGTATCGTCGTATGCGTTATGTGCGTGAATATGCCACCTACCAGCGTCTGCAGGGAGAGGAAATATTAAAGAAGCAGGAGCAGATACGGAAGAAAAAAGCAGAACGCCAGCAAGTGAAAGCCGCCAAAGAGGGACTGCTGAAAGAACGTGAGAACGAAAAGGCGAAACTGGAAGCTCAGGAGAAAGAGAAGCGCACACTGGTGGCTAATCTGCAAAAGAAACAGAAAGGTCTGCAAAGCGAAGTGAACAAGAAGAGACGGGAAGCCAATCAACTGAATGCCCGTATCGACCGGTTGATCGCAGAAGAAATAGAACGCGCCCGCAAACGTGCCGCGGAAGAAGCCCGCCGCGAAGGGGCAGGCCGCAAGCAGGCGGATACAAATGACAAAGGTGCCTCCGAAACCGGAACGGCTGCCAAACCGAAGTCGGAGCCATTGGACGCTTTTACGATGAGCAAGGCAGATCGTGAACTGTCCGGTAGCTTTGTTGCCAACCGTGGGAAACTTCCGATGCCTATATCCGGACCTTATATCATAACCAGCCGCTATGGACAGTATTCCGTTGAAGGACTCCGTAATGTGAAGCTGGATAATAAAGGAATTGATATACAAGGAAAGCCGGGAGCACAAGCCCGTGCCATCTTTGATGGTAAGGTAGCAGCCGTGTTCCAGTTGAACGGACTATTTAACGTCCTCATCCGGCATGGTAATTATATTTCCGTTTACTGTAATCTGTCTTCCGCTTCGGTGAAATCCGGCGATACGGTGAGCACAAAGCAGTCTATCGGACAGATATTCTCTGATGGCGCGGATAACGGACGAACGGTACTGCATTTCCAGTTACGCAGAGAGAAAGAAAAGTTGAATCCGGAACCCTGGTTGAATCGTTAATCTAAACATAAGACACACTTGGTATGAAGTTAACAAAGATACTGATACTTTTACTGGCCTTCTGGCTCGAACCATTGTCTGCATCTCCCTATTTCTCCTTCAAGAAATATCAGGTGGAAGATGGCTTGTCACATAATACGGTATGGTGTGCTATACAGGATAGCTATGGATTTATCTGGCTGGGCACCAGTGACGGACTGAACCGTTACGACGGTCGGGGCAATAAAGTTTATCGGAATGTATTGAACGATAAATTCTCATTGGAGAACAACTTCGTTGAGGCACTGATTGAAGAAGATCAGAATATATGGGTTGGAACGAACTCCGGACTGTATATCTATGACCGGGCAACGGACCGTTTCTCCTATTTTGACAAGACCACTCAGTATGGCGTATACGTCAGCAGTGAAATCAAGAAGATTGTAAAGACGGAGAACGGACTTCTCTGGATTGCCACCTTGGGGCAGGGACTTTTTATTTATGATCCCAAGACCGAAGTGTTGACTCAGAATAGTATTCAGACCTCTTTTGTCTGGGATGTCTGTCAGAGTTACGATAAGAAGAAGATGTATGTTTCTTCGCTACAGGAAGGACTGCTTTGTTTCGATGAAAACGGCAAATTTCTGCAATCATATAAGGTCTCATCGGACGTGAATTCTTCCGATAGTTACAAAATAAACTGTGTACTCGATGTAGAGGGAGAAGTATGGCTGGGAGCAGGCAACAATTTGTTGGGGAGATTGAACCGGCAGACTGGAACGGTTGAGAATTACATGGCTCCTTCATTGAACTTCGGGGCAGTTCGCAGCCTGCTGAAATATACGGAGAATGAACTGCTGGTAGGAACCGATAATGGACTCTATCTATTCAACCGCGAGTCGAAAACCTTCCTCCGTGCAGATAATCCGGCTGATCCGCGAAGTCTGAGTGATCAGACCATAAACGGCATGATGTGGGATGCGGAAGGTGCTCTGTGGGTATTGACGAACTTGGGAGGTATCAACTATATGTCCAAGCAGACCAAGCGTTTCGATTACTATTCACTCGCCTATCTGTCGGGGATAGCGGGAGCAGGAGAGGTGGTAGGTCCATTCTGTGAAAATAAAGACGGAAATATCTGGATTGGTACTCAGAGTGGCTTATATTTCTTCAATACCGTTACACGGGAGCTTTCGGAATATCATATCGGTGGTGTAAAGAGTCAGAAATATGATATTCGCTCTTTGATGTTAGACGGCGATTGTCTTTGGATCGGTACTTATGCGGAAGGAATACGTGTGCTTAATCTGCGTACCGGTTCGATAAAGGAATATACACACTCGCGCGGAATCCCCAATACCATTTGCAGCAATGACGTACTATGCATATATAAAGACCGGAAGGGGGAAATCTTCGTTGGAACAAGCTGGGGCTTATGCCGGTATAATCCTGATGCCGATAATTTCATGACGATTACCAGTATCGGCTCCATGATTTCCGTGGGCGATATATATGAGGATATGTATAACAACCTGTGGATTGCAACGACCAACAGCGGCGTGTTCTCCTACAATACCCTGAGCGGACACTGGAAACATTTCCAGCACGAACGGGAAGATTCGACCACCATTACCAGTAATTCGGTGATCACGGTATTTGAAGATAACAAAGGCGTGATGTGGTTTGGCACGAATGGGGGAGGATTATGCTCCTTCGATCCCAAAACAGAGGCATTTATTGAGTTTGATTCTGCGCTTCCCAATAAGGTGATCTATTCTATTGAACAAGATCAGACAGGAGATTTCTGGATATCCAGCAATGCAGGGATATTTAAGATTAATCCGATTTCTAAAGCTCATTTCCGACAGTTTACGATTAATGATGGTTTGCAGGGAAATCAGTTTATGGCACGTTCTTCTTTAAAGTCTTCTGAAGGTAAACTATATTTTGGCGGAATCAACGGCTTTAATGTTTTCCAGCCGGAACGTTTTGTGGATAATTCCTACATTCCTCCGGTATATGTGACTGATATCCGTTTATCCTATCTGAATGACGAACAGGAAGTGAAGAAGCTGCTTCAACTGGGGAAACCGATTTATATGGCTGACAAGATAACCTTGTCTTATGAAAATAATAGTTTCACGATTCGTTTTGTGGCGTTAAGCTATGAAGACCCGGCACGAAACAGATATTCCTATATATTAAAAGGAGTAGATAAAGAGTGGATTACCAACTCCGAGAACAACTCTGCTTCCTATACCAATCTGCCTCCCGGAGAATACGAGTTCGAAGTGCGTGGCTCCAATAATGACCATCAGTGGAATGAGAAGACGACTACCCTGCGGGTAGTGATTACTCCCCCTTGGTGGCGTAGTTCTTTCGCCTATTTTATTTATATTCTCCTGTTGATGGGCTGGATTGTCTGGATTGCATGGCGCTGGAATCTTCGCGTGAAGCATAAGTACAAACGCCGGATGGAGAAATATCAGATTGCTAAAGAACAGGAAGTTTATAAATCAAAGATCGGCTTCTTCATTAATCTGGTACATGAGATACGTACCCCTCTCAGTCTGATCCGATTGCCTCTTGAAAAGTTGCAAGAGATAGAACATGAAGGAAAAGAAGCTAAGTATCTGTCTGTAATAGATAAGAATGTAAACTATCTTTTAGGGATTACCAATCAGCTGCTCGACTTCCAGAAGATGGAAAACGGAGCTTTGCAACTGAATCTGGTAAGTTGCGATATTAAGGAAATAGTGAATGATGTATATAGTCAGTTCACCAGTCCTGCCGAGTTAAAGGGAATTGAACTGGTATTGACTCTGCCCGAGCAGGAACTGGTATCAATGGTCGATCGGGAAAAGTTGAGTAAGATACTGGTGAATCTGATGGGCAATGCGATAAAATATGCCCGTACGCGTATCGATTTGAAACTCGTGACAACTGATGCGGGATATGAGATATATGTGAGTGATGACGGTCGTGGAGTACCGGATGCCCAAAAGGGAAAGATATTTGAAGCCTTCTACCAAATGCCGGATGATAAAGTCGCTACCGCCACAGGTACCGGTATCGGACTGGCTTTTGCGAAATCTCTGGCAGAAGCCCATCAAGGCAGCCTGCGCCTTGAAGATAACGAACCGCAAGGCTCCTCGTTTATATTATCTCTTCCTTTAAACGAAAAGAAGGTAGAAGAAGCTGCTGATATCGTTGAAGTTCATTCCGAAAACGAAGGTTCGGCAGAGAATATTCCTTCAGAGTTCTCCGGAAAGAAATTCACCGTATTGTTGGTAGAAGATAATGTCGAACTGTTGAATCTGACGCGTGACTCGTTGGTTGCCTGGTTCCGTGTGCTGAAAGCTCCGAATGGTCGTGCGGCACTTGAGATACTCGAACAGGAGAGTGTAGACGTCATCGTCAGTGATGTGATGATGCCGGAAATGAACGGGCTGGAACTCTGTAGCAAAGTGAAATCGGAAATCGACTATTCACATATTCCGGTCATCTTACTGACGGCAAAAACGACGCTGGAATCTAAGGTGGAAGGACTGGAATGCGGAGCCGATGTGTATATTGAGAAGCCATTCTCTATCAAACAACTGCATAAGCAGATCGAGAACCTGCTCCGGTTGAGGCAGTCTTTCCATAAGCTGATGGCCAGTTTGTCCGGGAATGCCAATCAGGCCTCGGCAGAACTTGCGATGACTCAGAGAGATTGTGAGTTTGTTGCCAAGATACAGGAAGTGATTGCCGACCAGTTGGCAGACGAGAATTTCTCCATCGATACTCTTGCAGAGCAGATGAACATGAGCCGTTCCAACTTCTATCGGAAGATAAAAGCATTGTCGGGAATGTCGCCCAATGATTATCTGAAGGCCCTCCGTATGAATAAGGCAGCTGAGTTAATTCAGGGCGGTACACGTATTTCCGAGGTTGCGGCACAGGTTGGATTCACTTCCTCCTCTTATTTTGCCAAGTGTTTCAAGGCACAATATGGAGTTCTCCCGAAGGAATATGTCAATCAGTTGTCTGCTTCCGATACAGCGGTAGAAAGCACTCCGGATGCCGATTCTACCATTTGATTTATCATCAGATGTATGAAAGAAGCATGCAGGGCTTGACAAACCGTTTTTTATGTTGTATATTTGTAAGTGAGAACCGGAAGTAAATTCGATAACATTGATAATATAGACGAAAAATGAGTAATAATAAGTACAATATAATAACAGATTGCAAGCGTTTCCACTTCGGATAGTGCTTGCCGGATAGTCTGATACAAGCTAAGGGCTGCGATTCTTTATGGGAATTGCAGCCCT
>OAWZ01000865.1_pt1 | contig 12032 bp, 16 predicted proteins | sample 1477091 | NCBI WGS metagenome assembly OAWZ01 (sample SAMEA2580282, study PRJEB22360) | human gut metagenome | biome: human gut; feature: human-associated habitat; material: faeces | place: Denmark | collected 2008/2010
TATTAAGGTAGTCCATAGTAGCGAATATATTGCTGTATCATACATTAGTATGGTTTCTTAATTAATAAATATTTTTTAAAAATAAAATCAATTAACAATGTTATTAATGCTGCCAATATAGAAACAAGAATGAACATAATAACAGCTCCTATAAAAATTATTGTTATAAAAGTAACTAATTTCCATAACATTATTTATCTTTCTTATTATTAATATAATTATCGATATAAGCTTCGGCTTCTTTTTGTTTATCGGCTGTATATTTTTCAACTAAAGCGACTACTTTATCAAGTTTTTTACGGTTTTCTTCGGTACCATCTATTTCATATGCATTATAAAATGGGTACTTATTATCTTTACTAAGGCCTAAGTATTTAATGATTTGATCGGCGTATTCAGATTGTAAACATTCGTATGGGTCAGTAATTAAAATATTTTCAATGTAAACCCTAATACAAAAGAGTTGCTAATATTATAAATATAATTAAATTCAGGTAAGTAAGATCTTTCTGGCATTTCTAAGCAATTAAATAATTTATCGAAGAAGCCTTTCTTACTTAATTCTTCTTTATAATCTTTAAGATTTTCTTCGTATTTAGTTTTAGCTGCTTCTTGTTGTTGAATATGTTCTAGTTTAAGTCTGTCGATTTCATTCCAATTAATAGGCATAGTTAGTTATTTCCTTTTGTTTAATTAATGTAAAAGTGAATTAGTGTTCATAATATGGGCGCCGATTTCCTTAACCACATTGACAGTAACGGCATTACCAGCTTGTTTATATAGTTGAGTCTTAGAATTAACAGCAGCTGCGGCGCTAAACTGTTCATCGGTGAAACCTTGTAAGCGCCAGCATTCTAAAGGAGTTAATTTTCTAATTTTAATTGTTTTTTTTGATTTATCTTTAGAAGACTTGTCTTTTTCAATTTTAATATCATCTAGTACGTCTAGATTTCCGCCAGTTGTTATAGTATTTGATCGTTGGTGTTGTACTCTACCTCGTCTAGTTTTACTATTTGGGTATGTTAGATCAATACCATCGCCGATATTAGCATAAGTATATCCCTGTTTAGTTCCGTTATTGATCGCTACCTTTTGAGGGTGCTTATAATCAGAAGCTGTTAAAGTACGGGCGATACCTTTTTCCCATACAGTATTATCATTTGTATATACCGATACATTTCCGAAATTTTGTATTTTATTCTTAGTTTTTTCAATAACTTTAGGTTGTGATCCACCGCCGGCGCTACATGTTAATGTAGGAGCTACACCGTCAGCAGAATAAATACGTCCACGTTGCGGATTACCGCCAAAGCTAGTAGTATTTAAGAGATTTCCGACTTGCTCAATAGCTGTTTGACTTTCTCGTCTGACAGGTAAAAGGCTTCGTCCGGATGGGTTCCATAATATCCGACAATGTAAATTCTTTCTCTGTTTTGAGGTACGCCGTAGTTTTTGGAATTATAAACCTTCCATTCAATAGAGTACCCTCTTTCGGCCATTTCACCGACAACGTTGAGAAACCCCCCCCGCCGTCGATTGATAACAAATTCTTAACGTTTTCACACACAAGCCATTTGGGTTTATTTTCTTCGCACTCATCTAATAACCTCATAATTTCATAGAATAATCCGCTTCTAGTTCCTTCTTTAATGCCTTCTTGCTTTCCGGCAATACTTATATCTTGACAAGGGAAACCGAACGTCCAAAGATCTGCCTTTGGTAAGTCTTTTCCTTTAACCTTTGTTACGTCGCTACCGAACCATAAATTATCTGTATCGTACATAGCTTTATATGATGCTTGAGCGAATTTATCGAATTCACACCATCCGACACATTTCATACCGGCTAATTCTAAACCAGAATGGAAGCCACCGATGCCGCTAAAAAAATCTAAAAATTTCATGTAATAATATTCCTTAATATAGTTAGTATAATTAATTAAAATAGTTTAAATAGTATCAATGGTATATACATTGAGAGTAGTATAAATAGTATTATTAGTATTAGTTCTTTCGTTGAGAATCCTTGGAAGTGAATAAAAGTAGGGTTAGTCGGCGCCTTCTTTGTTTTCCTTATCTAAATTATAAAAAAACACATATAGTACAATAGATGTAATAATTCCAGTCTGAATATATAGTGCCGTACAATCATAGGCTGTAATTATATCTTTCAATAATAAGAAGTATGCTGCTGTATATATAGCTATAAACGGTAACACTTTTAATATTTTTTTAGTCATTATAGTTATTCTCCTATAGCTGTATCTATAACAGTCAATAAATAATATAAGTGTAAATCAGAAATAATAGTATCTTTACTAATAATAGTAGTGTCATTAGTATGATATAAAGAATTATTAGGCTGCCACTTTAACGGCTTGACTAAATAATTCTTTCCGTTATCATATACCTCTATATTATTAAAATCTTTCATATCTGTAAGAATATAATCCTTTGGAATGTGAACATATTTTAGTTGTTGTTCGTTATTAGTCTGATCTATTAATCGTATACCCTCTAATTCCGGAAAAATATTAATTATTTGATCGTCAGATAATCCATCAAGATTTAAACCACTTTCTCTTCTTATTTGGTCTATTATTTGTCTAAAATTAAATTCTGAAGTACTTTCATTTTCAGTATTCCTATTATTACTATTACTAGCTCTCTTTAAAAATTCTTCGAACGTCGTTAAAGACATTTCTTTAACTGCTGCTTCATGATTGATATAATCAACAAGCCCAATATTATTATTTCTTAAATAATTTAATACTATTCTTTCGTTTTCTGGAGTTCTAATTAATATGGATCTTTCTTTTTCCTTTTTTCTTCGTTTTCTGTAAATAAATATTTCGCTAAGTGTAAAATCTATAATAGATGGTAACAATAGCAGTATAATAGCCACTATATTTTCATCGTTAAAAGAAAAATAAAACGATATTGGAAATAGTGAGCAACAACAGAATGATCCTAAGAGATGTATAAACCACATAGTTTACTCACCATCCAATACTATACATACCTGTTTAAGGGCTTCTTTTAGATTTGACTTAATAGCTCTATAAGAACATCCTATATTTGAATGATCTGTATGGTATTTAGTAGCTATTTCTGTTAGTGGCATATTATTAAGATAATAGTTAGTGAGTAAGAGTCTATAGCGAGCGTTTTCTACTTTGTTTATGGTTTTTACGATCTCTTGTTGAGCCTCGATATATTGATGCTGTAAAGCTTTTTCCTTCTCTTTATATTCAGCTACTAAGGCTTTAACTTCTTCGTCTGTTAATTTTTGAATATCTTGCTCGTAAATCCTAGTTAAATAATTAGACCTATTTAATTCTAGTGCTAACTCTTTATACCGTTCTAAGTATTCTCTAGCTAGTCTAGTATTATAATAAGGCTTAGTTTCTCCGAAGAGCGGTTTCTCGATGAAGTTAGGCGAATTATCGAGAAGCTCTTTTATTTGTTGTCGTTGATCGTCATCGTATTTCATTTGTTATACCTTAGTTAAAAAAATTTTTAAACCATAATATAATACTTTCGAAGAATTCCGGGCCATCTGGATTTTTAACTTCTTCCTTAGGCGCTTCTTGCTCCGGTTCTTCTTTTTGAGTATCGGCTTTTTCTTTATCAGATTTACTATTAATAATGTCTCCGATAATATAACCAGTTAAAAACGGTGTAAAGAAAGAACTGCTACTATCTGAACTACTTTTAGTAGGAGCCGGATTAGAAGATTTAAAGAACTTACCGGTAGAATTAGATATAGTATTTGCTTTAGGAGTCGAAATTTTAGCCGGAGAACTAACTCTAGGAGTCGATACTCTAATAGATGATCCTTTAGCCATAGATAATGGAATTAATAAAGGAGTAGTGAATAAAGTAAGTAATAAGGCGGCAATTAACTTTTTATGCTTCATTAGCTGTTTTTTCCTTATAGTAAATTGAGACGTAATTACGAGCTTCGTCATGTGATACCTTTAACTTCTTAGCAATTTCAAAGTATGATTTGCCTTGATACCACATCGAGCCGGCTTCGTTAATATTCTTTAATTTTGTATAATGCTTGTTTAATTTTCTAATAGACTGTCTTACATAGTCCATATATGTTGTATAAGTAATACCAATAGCCGGATATACGTCGTCGACAGCTGCGCCTTTGATATATAATTCGAAGGCTTCTCGCTGTTTATCTGTTAATATACTAAGATCGAGGTTATCGATAATAGGATTATTAAATAGTTTGTATTCTGGCTCATATTCCTTATTCGCTTCTAACTGATTAACGCCTTCATCGTGATTATCGCTAATCTTATTAAGGGAAGCCGTAGGCGTAATGGCTCTTAATACGGCATTAATCGTTATAATGTCTAGCCCAGTCATAGTCGAGATATTATCGGTAGTATTAGGCTCTTTTATTCTGTCGAGCGCTTCTTTAGCTTTGCTAATCTTCTTAACCGCTGACTTATGAACGCTCGGTATCTTAACGGCTTTATTATCATCGATATATTTCATTAGATGATACTTAATAGCTCGTCTATTAAATGTTGTGAAGGTGGCCCCTTTTTCCGGATCCCATTTATTAAAGGCATACGTTACATATGTCATACCTTCTTGAACGAGATCCTCGAAGTCTCCTTTATCTTTAAATTGATATGCTATTGATTTAACATGATCTAGTTGATTTAATATAATAGTATCTTTAGCTTTAGTATTATTATTATTAATATAATCTTGATATAAATTATATTCTTCTATTTTAGTTAGATATTTAGTCATAGTTAATGAGGGTGAATAAGTGTAAGGGATGGGCCGATGATTAATGTTTCCGCTCTCAAGGTTCTTAAATCCGCCAGTTTTATTTTAAAGACAGGCTCTTCTTCTTTAGTGCATTGAACGCTTAATACCTCAAGCTTTGGATTATATAACTTAACCCAATAATTAACCGTACTCTTTAGATCGGCCTCGCTGTATTCCCTTAGGTAGAATAATTCGTAATAATCGTATAGGTTAACACCGCCGACGGGTCTTTTTCATTCTTACATATCTCTGCATAATTATAATCCTTTTAATGTATAAATATTAAATTTACTAACAGTATATTTATTTAACTGCTGTTAATAGTATATTACCCAGAAAATCTTATTCTGTTACATATTATTCTAATAAATTAGAATTATTTTTTAAAAAAATATTTATGGCTGAATGATTACTTCATTCATCCTCATTTTATAGCCATCATAACCACCAGTATAAGCACCTATAAAATGTCGATTACCATATTGAACCTCAAAGAAAACTCCCAGGGAATGATTTGTCTTACCTTCTACTCCGACGATTGATACATCGTTAATAATTAACTCATCGAACTTTTTTTGAAAACATTCTTTGATCATTTTCTCATGTTTTTTCGTATTAAGTTCTACATCGTAGAAAAATCCTCGAAATTTTTCATGTAGAGCCATGTTAGATAATTTATCTAACTCTTTACACATTTTATATTCATTCAATGCCATTATTTAGTCTCCTATATTAAACTTCTGTAAATGTAGTATATCCTGTTGATACACCAGAATAACATCCGGCCTTATATCTTTTGTTATTATATGTAAAGGCAATTAAGGATACAAAGTGTTCGCCGTAGAAGTTATTCATCAATGCTTTTTCAATGTTAAGCTCTGGAAGCCTTTTTTTAGCTTCTTCTAATAACATTGCATTAGCGTTACTTTGTTCTACGCCTCGCTCTGTTATATATAAATAAGCTTTATTGTCAGTTAAAAACTGATCGACCTTTTCTTTAAGTTGTTCTATATTCATATTCATATTTCCTTATTTTTTATTCCAATTACTAGGTAATTCTTTGTATAATACTAATTCTTCGATACACATATTAAATTGTTTCTCTGGAAACAATTCTTTAATTGCGATATTAAATTCGATGAATACTTTCTTGCTAATCTTTCCTACAAAAGATCCGTTAAATAGGATCGGGTTTACAAAAAAATAAGACTCGGTTCCTCGGCCTTTTTGTCTTAAAATATCGGCCTTTTTAGCGCATTTAATTAAAGTAGAAGCATTCGCTTCAGATAAATTATATCTGCTATTTTTTAATAAATCCTTTATTTCATTAATATTGACAGGAATGTCTTTATTTTTAACAGTCTTACAAATAATATTATCTGAATTTAAAAATTGGGTAAGCCACAATAAAGACATTTCGTATAATGCAAAATGATTTCTGTTTTTACCTTGTTTTTTAGCATCTTCTTCGCATATTTTACAAAAATCGGATAGCAAATCATCTCTTAATTTTGCAATTTTAATACTTCTTGTCGATAAATTATTTAAGTTAGTATATCGGCCATCAAATAATAATATATTATTTTTCTTAACATACTTATATACACCGTATTCTTTTTCTTCGACAGGATAGTCGTCAGCTATACTTTTTATTTCAGTATTTTCTACTCCGTCTAAATAGTCTTTATTTTCAATCATAATTTTAATCTCCTGTAAAAAAATAATTATTTTATGTTCTGATATATATAGTACTTAAAAATTTACAATATATGGTATTATGAAAAACTTTCATACCTCTAGGGTTATTTAAGGGTATGCTTAAATCACCGTACGGGTATGTATTTAAAACGCTATAAATGCAGTATTTATATGGCTTCATTGGCATTTTTAAGGTTAGTTCCCTTATTAAGTATACTAAAGGGTCTTCACCGAGTATCGAAAAATTATTCTATATTTCGGATCTCGAATTAAATTTCGCTACCTAATTAAGTATTGAATGTATGATACGATACTCGGCTTCGGCTATAAGAAATACGGTTTCCGTATTTGCCTTACAATATAATATTACCTACATATGATACGTTCTGCGTTATATTTTATTTAAAATTACACGATTCGTGTAATTTATTTAGCATATATAATACGATTAGCATACATAACTACTTAATATTCATATTCTAAATATATTATAACATTAAAATTTTTGATACGATGGCTTGACATAACATTAATTTTATGCATACAAGGAATATTTTTCTCGAAAAGTGGTATTGAGTGTTGGATGGACTGGGGTTAATCCGGCGCTTGCCTGCGCCGGGGATATGCTTCGGCCGGGGGTCTATATATAGCGTGTAAGAAAGATTTGAGTTTAAATTTAGTTTAAGTGTTGTAATAATTCTGGGTGCGCTATATAAAAGATGATACGATAGTTAAATTTGGTTTAAGATGTCGGTTATTGATGAAATGCTTAATAATTAATGATGGCGGTTATTGATTTAAAAAATGATACGTTGTCTTGGGCCGTGGATAATGAATGGAGAATACTCTAGCGGCGACTCAAATCATTCTATAAGCCATGCCTATATGAGATGCTAAGGAACGGATCTTAATATGATGATGTGCAGCGACTATAGCTATCACTCACCTTATGAACGGCTACGGATCAAATTTAATTTAAAGCCGATTACATTCCAGAAACGAGCCGCTACTAACTGAATACTTAACCTTTATCCACTTAAAATCCAAACATAATTATTACACCCATAACATTTACAACACGCTATACACCTTACATAAACGTCTTATATATGCTTAACATTCTGGAACACCGGTAATAATTTACATCCCCGGCGCACGTAAGCGCCGGAAATATCGTTATAGCCTTAGAATAATCTCATATCTTACGAGCCGATCATCCACTTAGTACCATACTTAACATATACCACCCTACGCGAGATACTCATAGAATAGCCATATTTAACCGGTATGCATACTCAATACATATCGACATAGTTTTTATCGCCCCTTATATCAAACATTGATTACAGGGCTTTTAACGCAATTTTAGACCGCTACTCATAATAAACTTACGTATTAAGCATAATAATCCTTATGAAGCAAATCTAAAGTATTACGCATTACATTCTTACGCCGCTATCATAGATAGCCATAAAATTCAAATATTTGACCTGTGAGCGAGTTTTCCCTTAAAGGCATACAAACATATATCGCATACCTTGAAAAGCCTCATACGCTAAATATTTTAATAATATGATATGCTGCTTACGCCTCCTACGATATATACGTCTTCTACAATACCTAAAAAATCGCTAAATTTGCCCTTGTATGCTCGTTTTGCTATTCGTAGCTATAATTTACCTATCCCAGAATGTTAAGTGCCATAGAGGCGCAAATATTTAATTTTAGCAAATAAAAAAGCACTTACCATTTAAGATAAGTGCTAATTATATGCTTACGCTAAATCGAATACCGTAATTACAATGAATACGATTAATGCTGCTAGCGTTACGTAGCCTACATACGGCTCGTATAGCTTAACGATATCGAGCTTAGATGTATCGATGCCTAAGGCCCGGATCCGAGATAGCGGTAGAAATACTAATCCGATCAATAGAATAGCTGCGCTTAGGTTGTAAATAAATTCCATAATGTTATACTCCCATATATCCCATACTCTACAATACCTCTAAAATTCATTTATTTGAGCTGTACGGGCCTTTTAATATAATTCTAATATAATTACATACGATGTTAATTTTTTAACAAAATAGACGATGCTTGTATAATTATAATTAAAGCCCTTGTACCATATCGCATACAAGGGCTGTATATTTATTACTGATTACATAATACTTCGAGCGCTTCATTAATGATCGGCTCAAGTAGCTTATTAGACTCGATTATGAACTTCTGCTTCTCAACTTCGCTTAATTCGCTAAATCTGTTTTTATTACCTTTAATAGGCTTTAATAACGCTGTATAGATATCGTAATTAGCTCTTAATCTATCGTTAAGCGCCCGATTACTAATACCGAAGGCATCGGCTAAATCAGCTACACAAGCTTTATATTCAAGTTCATCATAGAATTTAGTTTTGACTGTAAGTCTACGATTACGCTGTTGTTGACTACGAGTAGCCCAACGGCAATTATTAGAGCCATAAGGCTTATCGTTATCGATACGATCGATTGTTAAGCCATCTTGGTATGTTTCGTACATATCTTCGTAGAAGTTATCGAAGCTTTCCCATCGTGGATCGTAGCCAATTTTAGAGTATGTTTCGTATTGTTGTTGACTAGGGTTATTACAACGAGATTTTAACTGTTTCCAGATACGATAGAAACGAGTATCACTTTTACCGTGAGTTACGGACTTAGCGGTTGCTTTTTGTTTAAAGCTTCTCTTATAGCCGTTAGCAGCTGTACATTTACTATTTGTAATTTGGTTAGTATTTAACGTTAATACTTCGTTAGTCTGCCGATCTTTAACTTCCCAGATATGGCCCTCACGATGATTAAAGTCTACGTGTTTAATAATTTCGTATTTGTCTGTTCTAGCTTGTAATTTTTCCATTAATTTCATGTTAGTTACCTCTTTACTGAATTAAAATAGTAAGGCTCTTTATTTTCGCCTTCAATATAATATTACCTATATGTGATGCATTCAGCGTTAATTTTTAATAAAATTTTTTAATTAATCCACAAATTATTAATTTTTACCTTTAAGAAAGCTTCGAATAATTCAATATTAACAAGCTTTTTCTTATGGGATATGCTAATAACGCCCTCTTTAAATTCTGGATCGCATTGCATTTGCATGACTAAAGAAGTAGCTAACGTACGACCGATGTCGAATGTCTTAGTTAAATTAGTTACCGAGGAATATTTAACTTCCACTGCGTCTATAATCCTTTCTCGGAAGTCTTTTCGGCCATAGATCAAAATGAATAATAACCTAACTGTTACTATCAATCATGGGGTATCTCGTTGCGAGCGCAACTTATTTCTGTTTATTCACCTCGAATAATTATCTTAAGTATTATCTTATAATACGATTATATATGATCGTATATGATTTGTAAATACCGTTGACATTATTTGTTAATACCATTAGAATATTAACTAAAGGAGGTTCATAAATGAAGAGAACAGAATTAATTAACAGCCGTAAAGAACTAGGTTATACTCAAGAATACGTCGCTAAACTATTACAAGGCTATAGTCGCCCTGCTTATGCTATGTTAGAGTCCGGTAAAATTAAGCGTGTACATATCAGTATACAACGCCAATTATCTAAGATATATGGTAAACCGATCGAGGTATTATTCCCCGAGGATTATGATATTAAGGAAGAAACTATTAATTATACGCAAGAATTACAACACTTAGTTATGTATTTAGCTCCTAAGCAGCAAAAAGCATTATACGAATTATTATCGACTATTGTAAAGGAGACTTAAATGTTTGTAGAAGAAAGACCGACTAAGAAAGGCATATCCTATAGATACGGGGAAAGCTATACCGATCCGTTAACTGGTAAATCTAAAAAGGTATATCATACATCGTCTAAAAATACGGCTGTCGTACGTAAGGAAGTACAACGTATCTTAAATAATAAGATCGATGAAATACTTAATAATATAAGCAGTAAAAAGAACATGAGGCTCGAAGAATTAGTAAGCGAATTCGTCGAAATAGATAGACCGCTACGCAAGATCACGACTCAGCAACATATCGACTATCATCAAAAAACCTTAACAAAATGGTTTAATAAAGACATGTTAATCAGTAAAATAACGGCGCTATACTTACAGCGTACGATTAACTCTCTCTTATCCACTCATAGTTATAATTATGTTAAAGCCGTATATAGCTTATTAAAACAGTCGTTAAAATATGGGAAACGTATGGGCTATATCAACGATATAAGCTATTTAGACGATGTTATATTTGTTAAGAATAAACGTACTCCCGAGCAGCTTAATAAAGATCGTAATAAATTTCTTACTAAGGATGAGCTAATACTCTTCTTATCGAGATTAAAAACTATTAACGATCGAGCCGCTACCCTATTCGAGTTCCAATCCTTAACCGGGCTTCGTATCGGTGAATTAAGAGCCTTACGTTCTCAAGATTATAATGCTAAGGAAGGCTATATCGATGTAAATGCTACCCTTACTCACAATAACATCCGAATAGCCCCTAAGAACGAATATTCAGTAAGAAAAGTAAGTCTATCTAACGAAGCTAAACAAATAATTATTAAATGCCTTCAATTAAATAAAGCTCGTGAAGGTTTTGTACAAGGCTATCATAACCCAGATAATTATATATTCGTAACTGACGGCGGCGTACCTTATGACTCGCATTATCTAAATAAACTACTTAAAAAAGTACCGTTTCATAAAACAGTAACGACTCATACCTTTAGGCATACGCATATATCGTTATTATCTGAAGCGAATATACCGCTTAAAACGATTATGGCTCGAGTCGGGCATAATGAACCTAAGACTACATTATCAGTATATACTCACGTTACGGACGAAATGAAAAAACAAGAAATAGAAGCTTTAAATGCTATTAATTTAAAGAAAGCCTAGTTAGTTATACTAGGCTTTTTATTATGGGTGGATAAATGGATAGAGAGCGCCGTTAAATTGTTGCGAAGTCCATTTATGGGCGAGCCAATTTACGGGGAAAATTTGGGAAAAAATTGGGGAAAAGTTATCGGTTATTATATGAATTTTAGCGAACATATACGAACAATAAAAAATACCGGAAGACTAGATGATTACTACGTTTATATAGTAATTACCTAACTTCCGGTATTCCTATGTTTTAGTTGGTGGAGATGAGGGGAGTCGAACCCCTGTCCAAAAGTGTTGCCATATAGACTTCTCCGAGCACAGTCTATGATTGAGATTTCGGGTTGCTATCGCTCACAGACAAGCTACACAACCCCAGTTCATATTGTCTCGCCTAATTCATATGAACAACTAAATTAGACCAGCCTACTGTTTGACGTCCATTCACACTTGGTAGGCACAAGTATGAGGGACGTAGCTTATGCAGCTAATGCAAAATTTTCTTCTGCGTTTAAATGTTTTCCCACCGTTTAACGGCCTCATGGAACGCCGACTCGCTATCTATACCACACGCACCCCTGTCGAAACCTTTACATCCCCGTGCGTCGGTCTCATAATTATAAGCC
>OAWZ01000868.1_pt1 | contig 12009 bp, 10 predicted proteins | sample 1477091 | NCBI WGS metagenome assembly OAWZ01 (sample SAMEA2580282, study PRJEB22360) | human gut metagenome | biome: human gut; feature: human-associated habitat; material: faeces | place: Denmark | collected 2008/2010
ATCTTCTGTCATCTCTTCAAATGACTTTTCTATAAAATCTTTTTCTTTGGACATCATGTACTCCTTTCTCTTATCCCCCGGCTTTTGCCGGTCCTATATAGGATAACCAAAGAAAGGCCTAGTCATTCATCTGTTCTATGACAATATGTCCTGTTTCATTCTCACTTACTTTAATCTTATCTTTCACTTTTGAGATGTTTGATGTGCCTGCCAGCAGAGTTGCGGCCAGGGCAAATGTTAAACTCTTCTTCATCAATTCTTCTACTGAAAGCGTTGCTTTCTCTGACATGGTCATCACTCCTTTGCTTCATGTCTGATTCGTTCTTTGCTTTCCATGTTTTTATGATAGCAGAAAAATGTGATTTCCCTATGCCCAGTTTCTTAAAATTATCTGACGGGATGTTAAATAATTATAAACTGATGGCTTTCCTGAGAGGAATGGAGTAAATGTAACATTCTTTTACCTTTTTTTGCTCCATCTGTTCCAGCGCTTTTTTGTAGTACTGAAGCTGTGCCCTGTATCTTTCTGCAAGAATCTCCTCTTCCCCGGGACCTATTCGGTCTGTCTTATAATCCACCAGGACAAGTTCCCCTTCTTCTTTAAAATACAGGTCGATGATCCCCTGGACCACCACATAATCACGGCTTTTCGCCTCCGGTTCCATCTCACTGAACTTTACTCCCATGACAAACTGAGCTTCCTTGTACTGTTCTTTTCGTCCTGCAGCTTTCTTGATCCGCAGTCCCAGATCGGAGTTAAGAAAAGCCAGGATATCTTCCCGGGGAATCAGTTTTTCCATCCCTTCCTCAATCTTTCCTTCACTGCTCCACCGACTGATTTGTTCTTCCAAAAGTTCCGGTGTATAGTCCAGAGAAAAATCCATAAGTTCCAGTACTTTGTGCACTGCGGTACCTCTGGAGGCCGGAGAAGCTTCTTTTTTCTCCTTCAAAAACTTTGGATACAGCCGCTCTTTCTGCGGTTCCGGCTTGTATGACTCCTCAGGTTCTGCCGCCTGAGACATTCTTTTGATCTCAGAAACAGAATACTTCAGCCTGCCGTCCCTTTCTTTGTCATACGGATACCGGTACGCAAAGGCCTCCCGCATGCCCTGCGCCTCTTCTGATCCTGCCATGGATTCCAGCTCATCCGTTAATAACCCCCTGTCTCTGTAAGATGTGAAAACTTCTTCTGCGCTTGAAAGCGCCACATCCTCCTCTGAGAGAAAATGGATTTCAAAAGGACTCTCCTCCATATTTCCGGCAGCCATGAGAAGCCACTCCAGATAAGACCTGGCGCTCAGCAGATCCACATAGGAGACCGGCCCTTTGCCGCCGGGCTGATGGCGGCTTCCCTGTACTCCCGTCATGATAAGTTTTTCTTTTGCCCTTGTGAGTGCCACATACAAAACGCGCAGTTCTTCTCCAAGCGAATCCTTCACCAGCTGTCTTGAAATCATGCCTTTCATGATGGTCGGCTCTTTCGTTCTCTGCCTGATGTTCACAAGATCCGGTCCTATAAAATAATCCGGATGAAACAAAAGGCTGCCGCCCGTGTCCCGTAAATTAAATTTCTTGTGTGTTTTGGCAAGGAATACAATCGGATATTCCAGTCCCTTGCTCTTATGGATACTCGTGATCGTAACCAGGTTTTCATTTCCGCCCAGTGTATTGGCCTCACCGAAATCCATTTGATATTCTCTGCACTGTTCCATATAGCGGATAAAATGAAATACCCCTTTGTAGCGGCTGGCCTCATAGGCCTTCGCCTGCTCTGCCAGCATCAGAAGATTTCCCTGGCGTTTGGCGCCCTGAGGCATAGCCCCGACATAGTGATAATACCCCGTAAGGTCAAATGCCAGCCAGAGCAGCTCGCGGAGGGACAGGAAGGTTTTCGCCTCCCTGAGCCTTTTCAGCACCGAAAGTGCAGTGTCCGCCTTCTCATCTTTCCCTGCTGCCTCGGTGAGGCAGTCATACATGTACTTTTTCTTTCCGCCAAGTTTCAGTTTCGCCAAATCCTCCCCCGTCATGCCGATCATGGGAGACCGGAGAAACGCTGCCATCTCGATGTCCGCATACAGATTATCCACCACAGTCAGAAGGCTCAGCACAGTGCGCACTTCCACCGTATCAAAGTACCCGCTCTGGCTGCTTGATATGGCCGGGATGCCGGCGTCCATTAACACCACCTGAATCTTCTCTGCATTTCCTTTCACAGACCTCAGGAGAATAACAATATCTCTGTATTCAGCCTTCCGGTAAACTTCACTGCCTTCCTCATCATAATCCAGCACCATCTGAGGTTCAGGCCCGTCCACCATCTTTTTGATCCGGTCTGCGATCATCCTGGCCTCCAGCACATCTTTGTCCTCCTCAGATGCATCGTTCCAATCTCTGCTGACCAACAGAAGTTCCGCATTACCGCCTGCACCACCCGACTCCTCATAAGGAAAACTTGGCACCAGAGCCACATCCTCTGTATATTCGATATTCCCAAGGGATGCGTGCATGATCTGATAAAAAATATCGTTGACCGTAAAAAGCACTTCCCTGCGGCTCCTGAAATTATTTCTCAGTTCAATGAGTTTTGAGTTTTTCCCATCCTTTTTAAATCCGTGATATTTCTCTATGAACAGCTCCGGTCTCGCGAGGCGGAAGCTGTAAATGCTCTGTTTGACATCCCCCACCATAAAAATATTGTGTTCACCAAGGCTTTGTCCGGACACACTCCTTAAAATCGCATCCTGGAGAAAGTTGCTGTCCTGATACTCGTCAATATAGATCTCATGGAAATATTCTGCTTTTTCTTTCGCGATCCCGCTGACGATTGGAGTCCCGTCCTCCGAAAAGCCCGAGGTTAAAAGTTCCAGTGCCAGATGTTCCAGGTCACTGAAATCTAAAAGGTTGTCCAGCTTTTTGCGCTCCATGAAGCGGTGATAAAACTTTTCTGTCAGTCCGATAAAGCCTTCCATAGGTACCCTGCGGATCTGCCGGATGATCTCACTTTCCGGCTTATAAAAATAGCTGCTTCTGATAGAATCGATCAGGTCATAAGCCTTTTTTCTCAAATCCTTGCAGTACTCCTGAAGGTCTTTGTCAATGATATCGTCCTTTTTCTTTCTTCCGTTCAGGCGCGGTTTTGTAAAGGATAAAAACAGCTCTCCGAAATCCTTATATGACTCTGCACTCCGGATCTCTTCCATGGTTTCCAGATCTGCCGTGAGAGTCGGAAGGTAAAAATACGGTCCCCCGGTCTCGGATGCCGCTTCTTTTGCCTTCTTCATTATGGCACAGGCGGATTCCGCCACCGCCTTCGCATCTTTCAGGATTTCCTTCATCCAGACTGCCCGGTGAAGTTCTTCCTTCGTACGGATCTGAAAGCCCTGTCTTGCCTGTGAAAGCCAGAGAAGCGGATCGATATGACTTCTGGAACTCTCATAGAGCCCCAGGACATAGTCTCTGATCCGGTCATCGTTTTTCCCCGGAATATAGCTTTCGATAAATTCCACGAAAGCATCGCTCTGTTCGGCGTAGGCCTCCTCCAGCACATCATCCAGCACTTCCAGCTTCATAAGGTCCATCTGTCCCTGGTCTCCAATCGCAAAATTTGGGTCCAGATCGAGCTTGTAGTAGTAATCTCTGATGAGATTGAGACAAAAGCTGTGGATCGTCGTAATCTGAGCCTTGTGAATCAGAGAGAGCTGACGGATCAGATGTTCATTTTCCGGGTCTTCCTCCACCTTCTTTTCTATGGCTCTGCGGATCCTCTCCTTCATTTCATTGGCCGCAGCGTGGGTATAGGTCACCACCAGCAGACGGTCCACATCCACCGGTTCCTCTTTTGACGATATCTTTTCGATGATCCGTTCCACAAGCACAGCCGTCTTTCCAGAGCCTGCCGCGGCAGACACCAAAAGGCTGCAGCCTCTCTCCTCTATGACCTGCTGCTGTTCTTTAGTCCAAGGCATCGTCTGCCCCCTTTCCCTCTGCTAATAACTCCTTTGCCTCAGCAAGGCCGATCTTCTCAAGTTTTCTGGATTTCATCAGTTTTGGCTCATACGCACAAATACTTTTGAATGCACAGTAATCGCACGGCATTGACTGATATTCATACGGACTTATAGAAATATCTCCGTCCATCATAGCCTCTCCGAGCTGCTTCATTTTTTCTTCCACCTTCCGGCCCAGATTCTTAAATTCATTCGTGGAGAGCAGCGCAGATCCTTTTTTGTATCCCGTTTTTGTCCTTGTGACCGGAAGGGTTACGATTCCGTACTCATCCTCCTGCTCCAGATGCTCCACGAGTCCGAAATCCTCATTCACAACTCCCCTGAGCTGAAGATTTTTGAGAACTTCTATCTCAGGCTCCCTGTCTGTTTTCGGCGCTATGACCGGATCGTCCACGTGAAAATAAAACATGCCTGCCGGGACCATCCGCTTTTCGGGGTACTTTTTCCCTTCCAGTTCTAAAATGGCATTCATATAAACGACCAGCTGTACCTGCAGACCATTTAAAATTTTTGTAAAGTCAAACTGCATATTTCCGGATTTATAATCGATGATCTTTAAATATAGATTCTCCTCATCCTCATAGCAGTCCACCCGGTCGATCACCCCGGTAAACTTCATCTTGGTGCCGTCCTTCAGGGAAAGGTTTGCACAGGAGAGACCGTCGTCCGCAGAAAATCCCAGTTCATATTCATACGGAGTGAATTCTCCTCTTTTTATCTGCTGCTCCACAGCCCAGACGGCCCGTTTTGCCATCCTCCTGATCCGCTCCTTTGTATATTGATTCCGGCTGCTGCTCTCAAAAATCTCCTTTTTATCAGGATCTTCATCCAAGGCACGCTCTACCATGGAATCCACAAACCGATCCCGTTCCCTGTCATCTTCCCAGTCCCAGCTTCCTTCCTGCCCGACAAACTGCAGAGTCCGGTGAAATACCTGTCCCATATCCATAGGCAGGATCTCATGTACCAGCCGTTCCCGAAGCCGCAGTCCGTACTGAAGAAAATGGGCAAAGGCGCAGCCTGAGAACTTTTCTACGCGGGTCACGCTGTTTTCCAGTTCCTTACCGTAGAGAAGTGTTGTCAGATGCCTGTCCAGGTTCTTTTCCTCATTGCTGTAGAAATATGCATCCAGATACGGTGAAACCAGCTTTCGTTCATTTAAGACTTCATATAATGCGGCCATCTCCTGATCCGGCTTTTCCTCGCCGAATTCCTGAAGTTTTTCAACAAACCGTTCTCTTGCCTCGCTGACGGAATAAACTGGTGTCTCTTGCAAATCGAGGTCTTTTTTCAGCCCGGGAAACAGCTTTTCAATTCTTCCAATCAGATATGAAGGAGCTTTGCTTTCCCCGGAGGAATCCATAGAAGCATAAGTCAGATACAGCTTTTCATCCGGCTTTGACATGGCCAGATACAAATAGTACTGCTCCATGTACGCCTGGTTTGCCGCCCCGGGTGCAAGGGAAATTCCGGCTTTTAAAAGTTCTTCTCTCTGAGAGTCCGTCACGAGGCCTCCGCCTTTCGACGGCTTCGGCACTACTCCCTCATTGATGCCGGCAAAAAACAGAACCTTAACCCCTTCCACTCTCGTCCTCTCGATATCTCCGACGATCACCTGATCAAGCCCCGGCGGAATCACGCCCACCGTCATCTCTGAGAGCCCGGTCTCCAGGACCGCGCAAAATTCATCAAAAGAAAGCTCTTCTTCTCCGAGAATCTCCGCCATCTGGTCCATGATGTTTAAAACTTCCCCATAGATCTGATCATAGGTTTTGGCCATAGCCAGATCCCCGGCCGCTTCAAATTCCTCTTTTTTCCTCTCCATCTGTCCCTGGATATCCAGAGTGAGAAAGAACCCGTGAAGGTGCGTAAGTCTCTCTAAAACAGTGATTCCCCGCTTCCTGATCCCTTCCTTGAACGGACCGGTCTCTTTCATAAATGTTTCCCTGGATTGGTTGATCTGTTTCATCTCTTCCTTTGTAAACGCCCGGCTTTTAAAAGGCCTGTTCCACCGGGCATATCCCCGGATGCCGGAAGCGATCACAAAATTTTCAAGGAGATCTGTCTCCTCTGGTTCAAGGGCAGAAAATCCTGATTTTAAATACCGGAATACCATCTCATAAGAAAAATCCATCTGGATCATTTTCAGCGCAGAAAGAATCGTCTCCACGCATGGATTATTCCTGAGTGCCCTGTTCCCGTCAATAAAGCAGGGAATGCCGGAATCCTCAAAACATTTTTCAAGTTCCGGCTGATACGTTTCCATGTCACCGGTCAGCACGACCAGATCTTTGTACCGGTATCCTTCCTTCCTGACCAGATGTTCAATACAGCCCAGTATGTACCGGCTCTCCTCCTTTGGATTCTTAAGACAGCAGACTCTGATGTCCTTTGTCTTACCCCTGTACACATGAAAAGGATACCGAAACAGGTTCTGCTCCAGATGGCGCAGTTCTTTTGATCCCGCAGCATTCGGGTGCAGAATCACATCCGGCAGTATGGGGACTCCCTGTCTTACCGCCATCTCTTTTAATTGAGAAATCTCTTTTTTGGGCATGGCAAACAGCTCATAATCCCTGTACGGCCCTCCGGCACGTTTCTCATCGATGGTAAACGCCGCCACAATTTTTTTTGCATACGGCAGCAGTTTCTTGAGTACTTTATTTTGTATGGGTGTAAATCCGGTAAACCCGTCAATATAGATCGTGGCACCTTTGAGTTTTTCGGATTCCGTGATCTTTTGAGCCAGTACGTCCAGCAGCTGTTCCGATACCAGATAGCGGTCTTTCATATAGTCCTCAAACTTCTCCAGGACCAGGACGATGTCTTTCATCTTCAGCGTCAGGCTGTCCGTGTTCTCAAAAGATTTCACGGCCTCCTTAAGCTTTTCCAGAGACACATCATACTGGTAGGTTTCCGCAAAGAAAGACTTCATCTCATCGATAAAGCCCTGCTTTTCCATGCCTGAACCGAACACGAGAAGATCCTTTCGGCACTCCCCCATGACCTTTCTTATGACCATGGATTTTCCCTCGTCATTGAGCAGTTCTTTGGGAATATAGGAAAGCTCCTCAAACACTCTGTAAGAAAGGCGGTAGAATCCAACCACGTCGATGTTCATAGTCGCGTGATTCGGATGCCTGGTGATCAGCTCCCTCTGCGCATTCAGCGTCGACTGGTCCGGGACGAGAAAAAAGAAGTTTTCATCCCGATTCTCCATAGACTCTTTTATCATCTGCTGATATATATAATCCGTTTTTCCTGTGCGGCCTGCGCCCAGGACACACTGTAATGCCATCGGCTTCCTCCTGTCATGTTATTTTCATTTTCGGCTTCTATTATACATGAAAACCGCCGCCCGCTCTACATGGAAAAATTTTTTCCGCACAGTTCTATTCTGCCTGTCCGGACCATATACTATAATAGAATCTTTTTAGGAGGACCCTATGTCAGCAAAAACGAAAATCGTCGTATTTAAGGCGAAAGAACTAATCTACACCGGCATCTTTGTCTTGCTTGGAATCTTGCTTATCCTGCTTTTGATTTTTATGTTTGCTCCGTCCAAGGAACATAAGAAAAGCACGGAGACTATGGAGTACATAGAAGGGGTATATTCCTCTCCTCTCACACTGGGAGAAAATGAGCTGGAAGTGGAAGTCACTGTTAAGGACAACAAAGTCAATCATGTTGCTTTAAAGCATTTAGATAAAAGTGTAAAAACCATGTACCCTCTGATTGAACCGGCCCTGGGTGAGATCAACAAACAGCTTCCAAAAGTAAAATCTGTGGATGACATCCAGTTTGATGATGAAAGTCAGTATACCAACACCATCTTAAAACAGTCCATCAAGAATGCCCTGAAGCAGGCACAGAAATAAAAATTTTTATTTTAGAAAAGAAAAAGACACAGCTGCCAGAGTCTCAAAAACTCTCTTGGCTGTGTCTTTTCAGTTTAAATCTGTTTTAACTGTTCTCTTATATCACGCCCACTGTACATAACACTGACAATGCGCACAATCTTTTCTTCCAAGTCTGGAATATATAGTACAACATAATTATCCACTGGAAGAACCGGCATACCACGACTGTGCCATGGCTCGTCTTCATAACGGCGATATCGTTCCGGTAACTCATCAAGAGAACGCATGGCGTCCCATAAGCGCTTGATTTGTTTTTCGGCAGTTTCAGGCGCGCATAAATCTATCGCAATATAAATAAAAATATTCCTTAAATCCCTGTCTGCCTTTTCGGATAATTCAACTTCAAATTTCATATCTTAAAATCGCTGCGCATTTCTGAAATCGCCTGTTCTATCGGTTTTGTGCGTCCTGCCTGTAAATCCGCATATCCTTTCTCAAGTTCTGCATTTAACTCTTCTTCTGAAAGAGTCCCCAGACAAACTGGCTTTTCATACGGAAGCCGAACTTCAAAAGGTAATCCTTTTTTCAAGACAATCTGCTTAAAAAACATATCTATCGCATTTGATGTCGGAATTCCAAGTGCAGATAAAATATTTTCTGCCTGTTCTTTTAACATAGGGTCAATTCTTGCATATACACTTGCTGATTTTGCCATAATAACAGCTCCTTTCATAGAAATAGCGTTCCCTTTTCTATGTTCATCACACTACATTGTATTGATATAAGCAATACATTATTTCTAAGCGCCAATCATCTTTTTTAACAGTTCCAACATTCATTACCTGTTCAATGATACCGACACGCTCGTCTGACTCTGTCCAATACTGATTTTCTGCCGCATGAGCCGTTGTCGCCGACAGAGTAGTGATTACCGTAGCCAATGCGAGAAATCCCGTGCATAAAGCACTTCCCTAAAAAGAAACAACTCAGTCCGTCAGCCCTTTAAATATTGGCCCTTTTCCATCCAGTGTTCCACTCCCTCAACAAGGTCAAATACAATGATACCCTCTTCCCCCGCTTCTGACGCCTCATGAAGGTCCTCCCCGGAGCCCAGGCGGATCTCCCCGATCCGGACAGATGCCGCAAAAAGGCCGCTGCAGTCAAGCAGCTGAGCCTCTTGTCCGGCCACATGCTGTCCTTTTACAAAGGATACGGACATCACAAGCCGGCCGTTTTCTTTATAGATTCCCTCCACATAGGCCAGACTCCCTGCCTCTTCATGAAGCCGGCAGACTCTCTCTTTCCCTTCCTCATATTCTCTGGTTGTATGAACTTTAAATCTGTCCAGAAATCCCATCTCAGTCTCCTGTCTTTTTTAAGTTGATTATAATACAACCAGGAAAAAACTCAACGCCCGATTTGATTTATTTCAAGAAATTCTTCAAACTCTTCCATATTGCCTCCCAGCTCCTGAATCAGCGGGACGATAAATGCAAGCCCGGTCTTTCTCCCATGCAGAGCTTCTGAGATCCTCGGATAGGCGATCCCCATTCTCTCCGCAAGCTTCCTCTGTGTCAATTCCTGACGGATCATCTCAATCTTTACCCATTTTTCAAATTCCTTATACGACTTTATCATTAGCCTCTCCTTTCCCTCATCCGACTGTAAGAAACTTACATAAATTATATCTCTATACGTAGAGATAGTCAAGAAAATGGTACAATTTTCCACAGTATTTTCGTTACAACTTCGTTTACACTAAATTTCATCTATGCTACAATAAACGAGTAAATTTGTTACACGCCAGAGAGGGAAAATGCATGAAGTTTGCAGAAAATTTAAATGAATATCTGGACAGCCATGATATTTCCAATTATCGTATCTATAAAGACACAGGCCTGTCTGACAGTCTGATCGGATACTGGAGAAAAGGCCAGAAGCAGCCGACTCTGGAGAATCTGGTCATTCTATGTGATTATCTGAACGTTTCGATCGATTACCTTGTCGGCAACATCTCTGCCAGAGAAGAAAAACTGCTCCACTACTACCGCTGCCTGTCCCCGGAAAAGAAGGACGAAGCAGATACCTATATGAATAATTCTGCCATTGACACATAGAATGAAGTGTGGTAGATTATCATTATTAATAATCCAAATGCTTTGATGAGGAATAGTAGGATATAGAAGGCATTCAGAGAGCCGCTGGCTGGTGAAAAGCGGTTGCCCGGTATATGTGAACTCGCCTCTGAGCAGCGTGCTGAACAGCCAGTAGGCATCGCCGGTTCCAACCGTTATATTGGGAAGATATCAGTTGTTTCAACTCGTATCGGTAGTGAGTGCACGCGGTTATGGCGTGAATTAGAGTGGTACCACGGAGTGTCTATGACCCTTCGTCTCTATCCAGAAATGGACGGAGACGAAGGTTTTTTTTCGCCGTATTGCACGAGTGCAGTCTGTTTTTTATTCTCAATTAATGAAAGGAGATTTAATATCTATGAATTCAGAAAAATATAAACGCCAATACTTTATGCCTCCTGAAGAGTGTCTTGACTGGGCCAGAAAAGAGTACATAACAAAAGCTCCGGACTGGTGCAGCGTGGATCTTCGGGATGGAAACCAGGCGCTGATCATCCCGATGAGCCTGGATGAAAAAGTAGAGTTTTTCAAATACCTGGTAAAGGTGGGATTCAAGGAGATCGAGGTAGGATTCCCCGCCGCATCCGAGACAGAATACACGTTCCTGCGCACCCTGATCGAACAGGACCTGATTCCTGATGACGTCACAATCCAGGTGCTGACACAGGCAAGGGAGCATATTATCAAACGTACTTTTGAAGCTTTAAAAGGGGCGAAGCGTGCCATCGTTCATGTATATAATTCTACTTCTCTCGCCCAGAGGGAACAAGTTTTCAAAAAGTCCAAAGAAGAGATTTTAAAGATTGCCACGGACGGCGCCAAACTCCTGAAAAAGCTGGCAGACGAGACAGAAGGGAATTTCCAGTTCGAATACTCTCCGGAGAGTTTCACCGGAACCGAAGTGGAATATGCGCTGGAAGTGTGCAATGCGGTCCTGGACATCTGGAAGCCGTCTCCGGACTGGAAAGTCATCATCAATCTTCCGGTCACCGTTCAGCTCTCCATGCCGCACGTGTACGCAAGCCAGATCGAATATATGAGCAAACACATGAAATACCGTGACAGTGTCGTACTGTCCATTCACCCTCACAATGACCGCGGATGCGGTGTGGCAGATACGGAACTGGCCCTTCTGGCAGGAGCAGACCGGGTGGAGGGAACGCTGTTTGGAAATGGCGAGAGGACCGGAAATGTGGATATTGTAACTGTCGCTCTCAATATGTATTCTCACGGAGTGGACCCTAACCTTGACTTTTCCAACCTTCCGGAGCTCACAAAAAATTATGAGCGCCTGACCCGCATGAATGTCTATGAACGCCAGCCCTATTCCGGGAAACTGGTATTCGCGGCATTCTCAGGCTCTCATCAGGACGCCATCGCCAAAGGAATGCACTGGATCGACGACCGCCATCCGGATTACTGGTCTGTTCCTTATCTTCCGATCGACCCGAAAGATATCGGCAGGGAATATGAAAGCGATGTGATCCGAATCAACAGCCAGTCAGGAAAAGGCGGTATCGGCTATGTGCTGGAAGAAAACTTTGGTTTCCATATTCCGGGCAAGATGAGAGAGGATGTAGGCTATACGGTCAAAGACGTATCCGACAAGCAGCACAGGGAACTGGTTCCGAAAGATATTCTGGATGTATTTAAGACCGTGTATGTTAACATATCATCCCCGATCGCTTTAAAAGAATGTCACTTTATCCAGAAAGACGGAGGCATTGAGGCCGAAATCTCACTTGAAAAATCTGGTGTGGATAAACTTTACCACGGAAGGGGTAACGGACGTCTGGATGCGGTGAGCAACGCGCTTCAGCGTCACAGTGATCTGGATTACTCCATCGTAAGTTACCAGGAACACGCGCTCACTGTCGGATCGAATTCAAAGGCCTGCTCCTATGTAGCCATTCAAAAGCCAAACGGCACAGTGGTGTGGGGCGCAGGAATTCATGAGGATATCATCACAGCTTCCGTTCTGGCATTAATCAGCGCTGTAAACAGAAT
>OAWZ01000880.1_pt1 | contig 11854 bp, 6 predicted proteins | sample 1477091 | NCBI WGS metagenome assembly OAWZ01 (sample SAMEA2580282, study PRJEB22360) | human gut metagenome | biome: human gut; feature: human-associated habitat; material: faeces | place: Denmark | collected 2008/2010
TCCAGGTCGGCATCCGACATCTTACTCGGGAATATATAGCTGCTGCCACTCGGACCCGCTACAAAGTAATCGCCTTCTTTGCTATTCTCATAGTACCAGCGTAAAGCAGCCGGAGCCAAATCGTACAGAGAAGGTGAAATGGTATATCCGAGTGGGAATTGACCGTGCAGGTCATGATCCATGTATCCTTGTTGCCCCCAAAGGTTAAACGCAATATTATCACCGTCACTGACGAGGAATGTCACATAGTGCACATTCTCTTCGGTAACCACTTCTTTAGTTGCCGGACGCTGTTTCAGTCCTGTTGTATCATATATACTACTCAACGTGGCCAGATTAGCCGCCTGATCGGTCGGCAACATAGAAACACCCAATTGAGAAGCATTATTCACCATGCCCCATTCATCCAGATCATAATAACCGAAACAATAAGCTCCTTTATCCAGATCTTTCAGTATAGAAGTACGCCATGACCAATCCCTGCGCGCATTGTAGTCATAAAAAGCAAAAGCATTGGTCATTGTGATATAATCGCGCAGGTGATGGAAGATTTCCGGTTTCATATCGGCTGCAAGACTCTTGTCCAACTGGTCTTTATAATTCTCGTACAACCACTTCTCATCATAAGACCTTACGTCCATAAGTTCGGTTGTCACTCCCATTGCCTTTACCTTATCGACAAGAGATTCCGGTACCGCAATCCCCCGAAGCAACCCACATAAAGAAGTAGCTACATTGATCGAATGAGATTGTCCTTCCGAATAAGGCGTATAGACAATATACCCCTTGATCACTCCGGTTTCTACATAATGCTGTACCAACGGAGCCAAAGCATTATAAGTATTTACCGGAATTCCGTACTTATTCTGCATCTGCTTCAACCATACGGAAGAAGGACCTCCTTCATTGATATAAACCTGATCGCCCGTCACTCTTGCCGCAAGCCCTGCCAAAGTGGAAAGAATTACTTTCTCGCCATCATTCAGTCCTGTGATGGAAATAGAATTCAGGGATTTCAGTTCACGACCTTTCAGATGCATAAATCCCCTGTCCAGCGGTTCTGCCGGATCTATCAGCCCATCACCCGGTTCTTCACCCGGACCTCCCGGATTCTCGGTAGACGGAGTATATTTAGGAACGACCACACCTGCCGTCGGATCTTCCATACAGGAGATTAACAGACAGAACGTCAAAAGTATATAAATGTATTTTTTCATGGTAATCGTTTTTTCTGTTATTTAATAATAGAAATCGCATTAATCTCTGCTACCGCTGTTGCCCATTTGCCACTATACACGGCAGTTATTGTCAGACGGAAATAACGTGCCTGCTTAAATCCCGGAAAATAGGAACGGAATTCCTCTTTTGCCCCCGCAGGAAGGTCGCTGTAAGTTCCTGCCGACTCCCACTTCGAGCCATCCAGACTGGTTTCCATCGTCATCTCCTGCGGCCATGCTTCACCATGATCTCTGGATACATACTGAAAGCCCAGCATTTTCACTTCCTGCCCCATATCTACTACGATATGATGTGGTGGCTGAGGCTCGTTGCCTCTTCCATTGTGTATGCCAGAAAGTTCCTTTCAGTCCGTCAAAAGCGTGGATAGCGTGACCGTTATCCGACCCTTCGCCGCTCGTCTCTTCCGAAGAAACTTCTACTACCTGCCATGCACTGCGGTCGGCCAATGGCATCGCCCATACATCCTCCGCACCACTCAAAAGGTAATATACTGTCTGCTGAATATGATCCGCCTGCGCACCTTCTACCGAAGTGATAGTGACCGGCAACAAATAAGAATCAAACGGCTGGATTTTTCCCTGTGCATTTACCGTAAGCACCAGATCGGCAGAAGAACTCTCCCCGGCCGGAATCACAGTTTCTGTTGTCAGCGTATAGCAATCGGAAGGAAGCAAAGGATAGTCTGTCCCACACAAAGAATTATACTCCTGCACCTTCGCCTCATCCACAGTCAACTGTACCTTTACATCTCCTCCCACTTCCTTACCGGAACGGGTCACATAGTCACTGGCAGTCACAGCCACATGAAATACTTCTCTCAGTTCTTCACCCAAATCGAAGTTTTTAATCTGCAAAGTTTTGGCTTCCGGAATATATACTTTACAAACATCATCATCACTACATCCACTCAGCAAGGCAAACGAACAAAGTACCGCACTTGCCGCCATGACAAATCTATTTAGTTTCATACGAATAATCTTTCAAGGTTTACATTCTTTATTAATATCCGGGATTCTGCCCGTTTACCCATCCGTCTTCACCACCATTTTGCTCGCGGATCACCGGATTCTTGTCTATCACATACTGCGGAATGGGCTGATAATACATACGTGGCAGGAAGGTACGTTTACCAACTTCATGATAATTGTATTCCCACACACCATCTCCATTGGTATCTTCTATCTTCATACCACCAATCGGTTTATTCATCACTCCGTTTTCACCATCACAAATCTTCCAGCGAAGAATGTCCCACCAACGCTTATCTTCAAATGCCAATTCTATACGGCGATCTCTCCGAATGATTTCCCGCAACTGATTTTCTGTGATTCCCTGCGGATAAGTATCGCCGATAGAAGGCATATTATCTCCACGTGTTCTCACCATATCCAGATATTCGATGGCAGTCGGTTTATCTCCCGCTTCCAAAGAAGCTTCTGCATACATCAGCAACACATCTGCATAACGGAAGAAAATATAATTTGCCATTCCGTTGCTCATTTGCAGATTGTCCGCTCCATTCACGGATTCATCAATCGTTTTACGAGTGTAGTATCCCGTATTCGTAACGTCACTATCCGAAGAAGTATCAATCTCATTGGGACTACCTACTCCTACACGAGTAATAATCTCTTCCCCCTGCCACATAGATCCATCATACAGGATGCTCTGGTAGAAGCGTTTCTCACGATTTTTATAAGGATTATTCTTATTGTAACCGGATGCAGGATCAGTGATAGGCAATCCGTTGGCCATGCAATAGTCGTCAACCAGTTCCTGTGTAGGCTGCATATTTCCCCAACTGGACTGTACTCCTTTTACAAACACCGGACCGAACAGACCTTCACGACGCCCTCCATTCTGCTTAGACATCTGGAAGTCGAAGATCACTTCATCGTTATTGTTGGTAGCTTCTGTCCAAAGGTCCAAAATAGTCGGTTGCAGATGATAGACCTGTAAGTCAATTACATCTTTCAAGGTAGCCGCAGCTGCTTCCCAGCGTTTCTTGTCTTTGCCCGGATTACGCAATTCACTGGCATGAAACAGTTCCACCCATCCTTTCAGTGTCAGAATTGCTCCTTTGGAAGCACGCCCCAGATCGGAACCGCTACGGCGCGGAGGAAGATCATCTTTAATCTCGTCCAACTCTTTGTCGATAAACTCAAATGTTTTCTGTGCAGTCTCACGCGGATAAAAGATATCCGTACTCACGTTATTATCCAGCACTTCCGTGATGATAGGCACACCACCGTACGCCATCCAAAGATAGTGATAGAACCAGGCACGCAGGAAACGCACTTCTGCAAGGCGTTCTTTCTTATATTCTGCCGAGAAATCGGATTCTGTTACTTTCGTAATGAAAAGATTGCAGGAACGGATACGCTCATACTGTCCTTTGGCGTCGTCATTATTCTGACGTCCCCATTTCCACATATCCCAGGGGCCGGGTATCCAGCTGGTAGGAGATAATGCTCCGGTATAAATCGTTGTACGGGCATTCATCCATTCCGCACCTACGTATGAATTATCCGAATATTGGTCCAGATTCTGTGTTTCATTGTTCAGATGCGGCAACTGATTATAGATATCATTCAGAAACATATCGGCATTTTCTTCCGATCCCCAGACCGTTGTATCTCCAAAACGGTCTTTCGGCTCTATTTCAAGCCAGTCTTCACAGGCAGACAGCAAGGCTAATGAGCCTGCCAGGCAAACTGTTTTTATTATATTATGTATTCTCATATTCTATCTTGTTATGATGGTTAACTAATTAAAAAGTAATATTCAAACCAAAAGCATATACAGCCTGCTGCATATAGTATTTACCATTAGCGGATTTGGCTTCCGGGTCGATCAGCTCTTTCATAAACGGAGTCCATGTCCAGAGGTTTTGTCCGGAAGCATATACACGGGCAGAGCTGATACCAATAAAGTTCAGTGCCGAACGAGGCAAGGTATAACCGATTTCAATACTCTTCAAACGGATATAAGTAGCATCACGTACCCACCACGAAGAAGGTTGACGATGGTTATTCACCGTTACTTCACTGGTCAGACGGGGATAAGGTGCGTTCGTGTTATCCGGCGTCCAGTGATCACTGAATTGTAACTTAGTAGCCGAACCGGAATCAAAGAAAGGCATTACCAAAGTCTCACCCAATGAGATACTGGTACGGGTAGCCCCTTGAATCAATGCGTTCAGGTCGAAGTTCTTCCATTGGACAGTAGGAGCCAGACCGAAAATAATTTCGGGCGCCCAGTTAGAGAAGCCGATCACTGTCTGGTCGTGTTCGTCAATCTTTCCATCAGGCACGCCGTTAGGACCGCTTAAATCTTCGTAGCGCAAATCACCCGGATATACCTGTCCCCAAGGTTGAGTAGCGATGCCGGCCTTTAAGGAACCGTCAGGATTGAAGTCGTCATAAGTAAAGTACCCCAAAGCATTGTATCCGAACATTGTTCCGTCGGGACGTCCTGTTCTGCGACGATTCGGATTATTAAAGGTGGCTTCCGTCTCAAATACTTCATCCAGAATATTACGTGCGAAAGTGAAAGTACCTTTTGCACTGATCATCCAGTCTTTGCCGATACGTTTGTTGAAATTCAGAGATAAATCAATACCTTGATTGTGCATACTTCCCGCATTGACCTGTGACAAAGGAATACCATATTCTGCCGGAACCAATGCATTCGGAGCCATCAGCATATTCGAACGCTTCTCATAGAAATAGTCAGCTTCCAGAGAAAACATACCGTTCAATACGGAAAACTCCACACCGAAGTCAAACTTCTTAGCTTTCTCCCAAGTAATGTTCGGGTTCCCCTGCAAGTTCTCCCACATACCCATCATAGGTACACCGCCAAAGTTTACAGCGTTTCCGAATCCGTAATCACTCATATATTGATAGGAACTACCAGCCAAATTTCCGGACTCACCATAAGAAAGACGCAATTTCAGTTTATCCATCCATTCGACATCTTTCATAAAGGATTCTTCCCGCAAGTTCCATCCCAGTGAGAAAGCAGGGAAGAAACCAAAACGTTTGCCTGGAGCAAAATAGTAGTGTCCGTCATAACGACCGGAAACTTCCGCCATATAACGGTTATCATAATTATATCCCAAACGGAATGCATAACCTACCTGACGTTCTTTCCAAGACGTACCACCGTTGCTGATATCGGCAGGGTCACTGCTTCCCGCATTGATTTCATCTATGTTAATATTATAATTCAGACGTTTGGCACTCATATTCCATACGTTTCTTTCGCGTGCTTCAATAACTCCGAGTCCAGTAACCGTATGCTTGCCGAAAGTCCGTGAGTAATTAATCATTCCCTGATAAGTCATGCTCACGCTTTCTTCAAACGATTGTTCCAGATTCGGTTTCTCCGGTCCCTGGAATCCTTCCACGAATTGATACGGAGTTTGTGATGCATCCAGTGTGTATACAGGTATCGGTGTCAGATATTTCTTTTTCTTCACACGATACGGATCGTAGTTGATTACTCCTTTGATGCTTAACCCTTGAATGAAGGGAAGCTGTTGCTCTATGGAGAGAGAAGTATTCAGTTGGTCGGCCGGCTCCTGACGATATCCGCTACGATAGGTCAGCCCGAAAAGTGACTTACCTACATATTGTCCCCACAGACCATTCGAGTACTGTATAGCAGAGATAGGAGGTGTACGATATGCCTGATACATGATGTCGCCTGTATCGGCACCCGGATAATTCTTCTTTTCGTGCCATCCACCCAGACTTAAACTGATTTTCGTATATTTGGTGGCATCCACGCTTAAATTAGCCAGCAGATTAAAACGCTGGTAATCGGTAGTACTCCACATTCCTTCCTGATAAGAATATCCTAAAGATACGTAGTACTGGAATTTATCGCTACCACCGGATAATTGCAAGTTGTGATTCGTAATCACAGAATTGTTTTGTACCAAGTCACGCAGACCGTTGCTATTAGGATAACGGTCAGGATCGGCATCGGGGTCTCCGGCACAGGTTTTCCGGTACATTTCCAGATCATGCTGTGAGTAGGCATAATAATTGGGATAACCTGCATTCATAGCCGCTTCGTTTTTCATCAAAGCATATTCATACGAATTAACCTGGTCAGTGATGCGGGTCGGGTTCTGAAAACCGATATATCCATTGTATGAAAGTACCGGAGCACCGCTTTTTCCCTTTTTTGTTGTTACCAATACTACCCCATTGGCACCGGCCATACCATAAGGAGCTACGGCAGCTGCATCTTTCAGGATAGTAATATCCTCGATCATATTCGGATCGATACGTGAAAAGTCACGGGGAACTCCATCCACTACGACCAATGGAGATTGGTTCCCTAATGTAGCCACACCACGGATTCTCAAATCAGAACCATCAGCTCCCGGTTCTCCCGATCCTTGTTTTGCAATGACTCCCGCCATACGACCTGCCAAACTATTAGAAATATTGATAACCGGCTTTTGCGCTACATCTTTAGTCTTCATGCTTGATACAGCAGCTGTAGAAGAAATCTTCTTCTGCGTACCGTAAGCCACAACCACTACTTCTTCCAGAATTTCAGAATCTTCTTCCATCACAATCTGAATGGCATTCTGATTGTTCACCGGAATATTCTTTGTGGAAAAACCCACATACGTAACCGCTAATACCGAATTGGAAGGCAAGGATAACGTGAATTTACCATCGATATCTGTGATCGTACCATTAGAAGCACTTCCCTGCTCCATGATGTTAGCTCCGATAATAGGCTCGCCACTTTTGTCTACTACGGTTCCTTTGACTATTATTTTTTTACCTATTGATTTTTTCTCTACCTGCGTTTTCTTCAATGAGATGTAGTTGTCGGCGTATTCATACGTCAGCCCTATTTGCGGCAATACATTTTCAAGCAATGCTTTTACCTGTTTATTCCGGGCATTGATTTTTACTTTCTGTTCGATATTGATGTCTTTTCCGTAGACAAACAAATATCCGGCCTGTTTTTCGACTTCTTGAATCAGTTCTTTTAGCGAAACCGAAGTTTTATTAATATTCACAACTGCTGTCTGTGCCTGGGCCTGGTATGTAAAAAGGTTAATAAACAGGACCAAAGCGAGCAGTGAAAAGATTTTTTTCATAACTTTGCTAAGTGGTTTTGTTAGTACTTTATTTTAGGTTCACAAAAACGTGAAACAGAGAAAGTATTAATAGCTGAGGAATTGGGGAGAGTGTTGCACCACTTTCCCCCTTTTTATTCCTCATTTTGATGTCTATTTACTTTCGTTTTATTCTACTCCGTTGTGTTACATAGGCATTAAATTTTAATCAGATTATTAATATATCGTTATCTCTCGCTGTGACAGTATTTTGTACTCAAATAAGTCCGCACGGCTAATTGCTTTCAGAATCGTTTCAATCTGATCGCTTTGCCGGAACTTACCCGAAATAATCTTACTCAACAGAGATGGATCATCTACAGTAAAATGAATATCATACCATTGCTCCAATCTTTCCAGCACTTCGCCCAACGGTAATTCTTCAAAGTCATAAATTCCTTGTTCACGATATTCCTTTCCTCCAAAATGAGAAGAAGACTTTACCAGTTTTCCATCTACCAAAGATACTTTCTCGTCAGGCAATAAATTCACCGATTCTTCTGGAAATCCGGTAGAGCTAACCCTCACTTTACCCGAGAGCAAGTCTGTCTCAAACTTCTCACTGTTACTATAAGCATACACATTAAATTCCGTACCAAGCACTCTTACATCATACTTCTGCGTCTGCACTGTAAAAGGACGGGAAGCATCCTTTGTCACAGTGAAAAACCCCTCTCCATCCAGTTCTACCGTACGGGCATCGGACGAAAAAACAGAAGGCCACTTCAACGTAGAAAGCGAACTCAACCATGCCTCACTACCATCCGGAAGGGTTAAATGTACCCGTTGCCCTTTCGGAACTGTAATCTCCGTATAAGAAGGAGTCTCCGAGCCAACAAACATATACCAGGCGAGCATCCACGTCAGAGCAATCATAGCGGCTGCCGAAGTAGTATACCGCACGATTTGCAACACCCGTTTCCGCCTCAGCTTTTTCTCCTGACGGTTCATCATTGCTTCCAGATTCCGTTCGCCTTTCAAAGAATCATCTTCTCTGGGTAATAATCCGGACAGACCTACGATATTTTGCATTTCTGCAAATTCCCGTTTCATATCTTCGTTCTTTTCCAGTTCCTGAAAAAGCTCCCGTTTTTCCTCTTCGGTCGGTTCTCCGAAAAAGTATTGATTCCATTTCTCATTCATCATATTGCGCGCTTTTAATAAGAAGACACAGCAACTTACATTTACCACCAAAGGAAAATGAAAAAAAATCAAGGAAGGGAAGTAAAATCCAATAAGTTTAAGCTAAGAACTGTTTTGAAACGAACTAATCTGTTCGGATTTACTCTAAGATTTAATTCTTGATGTACACAGATTTAGTATTCATTATACTTAAATTTAATCGTCTGACAGTTGTTGAACTTTCGTCTGACAGTTGTTAGACGAAAAGATAACAATTGTCAGACGAAAGTTCAACAACTGTCAGACGAATAGATTTATAAGCAACCGGAACTAAATTCATTCATTATAAGCTGCAAATTAGTACTCAGCTTGACTAAAGTATATGGAATGGACTGAAGCAAAGACAATACATAGGCGATTTATCCTTATACGCTCAATAGAAGCAGCAAAGGCAGACAATGACGCAACTCTTCCCTAAGTTTTTTTAATGCGATAGCCATTTGACCTTCTACCGTATTCTGCGAAATGCCAAGGGATTCGGCTATTTCACGATATTTCATACCCTTCAGCTTACTCATGACAAATATTTCCCGGCAACGTTCCGGTAAGCTATCAATTGCACGGCAGATCTGTTTTTCTACTTCATCTATCGACATTTGAGAGTCATCAAGTAGTTGCAGGCTATAAAGTTTCAGTTTAAACTCCTGCTCCATAATATCAGAAAGCGGCTGCCTGCGGTCTACTATAGAAAGTTGTGAACGAAGGAAGTTCAGACAGCGATGCTTGACAGCGGAGAAAAGATATGCATCGGGCTGTTGCAGTTCCGGAAGTATCTCTTTACGTTCCCATAAATAGAGGAAAAAATCTTGTACTATATTCTCTGCGTCTCCCATAGCTCCTACATAAAGGGAAGCGAAACGAACCAAACGGGCATAGTAGGAAACATAAAGCTTTGAGAAAAGCTTTTGTGCCGTCAAGGGTTCGGAAGATGGAAGAGAATGTATCATAAACCTCATATTAGATGCACAAAGGTAACAAAAGAAACAGCAAAGACAAAGCCTGACTTTAAATTCCTATTGTATGACCGATACAGATCAAATCAATTAAGATTCTCTCCGTATCGGTCAATGAAAAGTATACTAAAACCTATTGAAACTACTTGGAATAAGAATATGGGAAGTCTGCCGGTTGGGTACCTCTTTGCTGATTCGGTACGCTGTCCATTGACAGATTCAGTTCTCCGCCCTGTTTCAGTTCATCATGCGTCAGATAGTTGCGTGTGAATTCTTGTCCATTCAACAGAGCTTTCCTTATGTATGGACGGTCTGCCGCATTATCTGCTGCTGAAACGACGAAGTTTTTCCCTTCGGGAAGATGCAGAGTTACCTTTTTAAATAACGGAGAACCTACCGCATATTCAGGCATTCCCGGACAAACCGGATAGAAACCCATAGCAGAAAATACATACCAAGCAGATGTCTGCCCGTTGTCCTCGTCGCCACAGTATCCTTTACTTCCGGAATTGTAGAGTTTATCCATAACATTACGGAGATGGTACTGTGTTTTCCAAGGCTGACCGATATAATCATACAAGTAAATGGCATGCTGCACCGGTTGATTGCCATGCGCATATTGTCCCATGTTTAAGGCAACCATCTCAGCTATTTCGTGGATAACGAAACCATAGGTTCCATAATTATAAGTGTTCGGGGCCACAAACATAGAGTCGAGACGGGCTACCATCGGTTCATGTCCGCCCATCAGTTCAGATAAACCTTCCGGATCGTGAAATACACTCCAAGTCCAGTGCCAGGAACTTCCTTCTGTGAAAGGACCGCCCCATTCCGTAGCATCAAAACGATCACGCCAATTGCCTTTGGCATCCTTAGTCCACATAAAACCATGTTCCGGATAATACAGATTGCGGTAATTCTGGGCTTTCTGATAATACTGGTCTGCGATATCCTGTTTACCCAGCGATTGCGCAAAGCGGGCGATACACCAGTCAGCATAAGCATATTCGAGTGTTTTGGCTGTAGCTTCGGGAACTTCCGGATAAGGTACATAACCGAGCTTATCATAATACTCGAAGCCGTCACGCCCTACAGAAGCTATTTCCGCATGACGGGCTTGTGTCTGATGAATCATCGCTTCCAGAGCTTTTTCGGCATCTACCGTTTGTATCCCCTTCATCCATGCATCGACTAATAAGGAAACAGAGTTATTGCCAATCATACAACCACGATGACCGGGACTCGCCCATTCGGGCATAAAGCCACTTTCATTATAAGCATTAATGATAGATTGCGTCACACGTTCCGAAACTTCCGGATATAGCAATGTGAATAACGGATGAACCGCACGGAACGTATCCCAGAAACCATTGTCAGTATACATATAACCATCATGCACGTTACCGTCATAAGGACTGTAATAAACAGGATTTCCTTGTGAATCAAACTCATAGAACTCACGTGGAAAAAGTAATGTACGATACAGGCAGGAATAGAAGGTACGAAGTTGTTCGTCTGTTCCTCCTTCCGCTTCTACACGTCCGAGATAGTTATTCCACTGTTCACGGGCTTTCCCGCTGATCAGTTGTACATCCGCATCAGCTACTTCACGATTAAAGTTGATGGCAGCCTGTTCGGGACTGATAAAAGAAGAGGCTGTACGTATGGTCAGCTTTTCACCTGCCGGAACATCAAATTTCAGATAGGCACAGGTATAATCGGCCGCTACATCGGTTTGATGGTGCAACAAAGTATCTCCATTGTAAGTACCGTATTCTATGACGGGATGACTGAATTCCATCATAAAGTAATTAGCGAAGTTATCCGGCACACCTCCGTTATTATAACGTGTCGCACCTTTTACCAACCGTTTTTCCGGTTCAATCGTTATTGAACTTCCTCCGTTGTATGCATCTACCACTACATACTGATCTTCCTTTTCGGGGAAAGAGACCTCGAATACAGCTCCGCGGGAAGTAGCAGAAAGAGACGTCTGCAATCCGTTATTGAATGTAACACTGTAGTTATAAGGAGTCGCTTTCTCCTGTTGATGTGAGAACGGAACCAGACGTTCTTTGTGACTCATTTTCAGTTCTCCGGCAAGCGGCATAATGGAAAATGTACCATAGTCATTTATCCAGGGACTAGGCTGATGTGTCTGCCGGAAACCGCGCATCAGACTGTCAGTATACGTATACATCCATCCGCTGCCATTCTCCCCCGTCTGCGGACTCCAGAAGTTCATCCCCCAAGGTACCGCCACAGCAGGATAAGTATTACCATGCGAAAACGCAAAAGTAGACTCGGTACCCATCAAAGGATTCACGTA
>OAWZ01000887.1_pt1 | contig 11776 bp, 13 predicted proteins | sample 1477091 | NCBI WGS metagenome assembly OAWZ01 (sample SAMEA2580282, study PRJEB22360) | human gut metagenome | biome: human gut; feature: human-associated habitat; material: faeces | place: Denmark | collected 2008/2010
AAACGGCACCGAAGGCTACCGCACGGCGGAAGTGACGCTGGGCGGCGTGGATACAAACGAACTCTCATCCCGCACGATGGAAGCCCGCAACGTGCCGGGTCTTTATTTCATTGGTGAAGTGATGGACGTGACCGGCTGGCTCGGCGGGTATAACTTCCAGTGGGCGTGGGCCAGTGCCTGGGCATGCGCGCAGGCACTCGCTGAAAAGAACGGTTAATATTTATTTTTTTAGCGTGCTGCGTCCTTATCGGGTCCACGCTTTTTATTGTGTGCATGGTGTTTTGTCTTCTTAAAAGGGTTGTCTATGTCTGCTGCTCATCTCGGTTTCCCGACGGAAACCGTTGTTGTCTTCGTGGTGATGGCCGTTGGGGCGATGTTTATCGACCTCTTCATGCACCGTCACGATAAACCGATCTCGCTGAAAAGCGCGGTCATGTGGTCCATCTTCTGGGTCATGATGGCGATGGCCTTCGCCGGATTCTTATACGTGCACCACGGCGCGGAGATGGCCAGTCTGTTCCTGACCGGCTATGCGCTGGAAGAGGTGCTCTCCGTCGACAACCTGTTTGTGATGATGGCGATCTTCGCCTGGTTTGGCGTGCCGGATAGATATCGTCACCGCGTGCTCTACTGGGGCGTGCTCGGGGCGATTGTGTTCCGCGGTATTTTTGTTGCCATTGGCACCAGCCTGCTGAGCCTGGGACCGTATGTTGAGGTCATTTTTGCGCTGGTCGTCGGCTGGACGGCGGTGATGATGCTGAAACGCAATGAAGAGAGCGATGAAGTAGAAGATTACTCCAACCATCTGGCGTACCGCCTGGTGAAACGCTTCTACCCGGTGTGGCCAAAAATCAGCAGCCATGCGTTTATCCTGACCCAGAAAGAGGTGGATGCCGAACTGGAGAAACCTGAAAACAAGGATGTGATGGTAGGCCGCGTGAAGAAGGCGAAGCGCTACGCGACGCCGCTGCTGCTCTGCGTCGCGGTGGTGGAGCTGTCCGACGTGATGTTCGCCTTCGATTCCGTACCCGCAATCATTGCCGTCAGCCGTGAGCCGCTGATCATCTACAGCGCAATGATGTTCGCGATCCTCGGCCTGCGTACCCTCTACTTCGTGCTGGAAGCGCTGAAGCAGTATCTGGTGCATCTGGAGAAAGCGGTAGTGTTACTGCTGTTCTTCGTGGCGTTCAAGCTGGGGCTGAATGCGACCGACCACTTCTGGCATCACGGTTATAACATCGGCGCCACGGCAAGCCTGTTTGTGGTGCTGGGGGTACTGGCGCTGGGGATTATTGCGAGCGTGATGTTCCCGGGAAAACGTGAGGCCTGATGTACCGCCCGGTGGCGCTTCGCTTACCGGGCCTACGACTGGGATGTAGGCCGGGTAAGGCGGAGCCGCCACCCGGCAAAAGGCTACTTTATTGGTGAATTTCGGCGCTTGCTCGGATGATGAAAATGCCGCCAGTGCGGATCCTGCGCCGCCGCCAGCAACTCGTGGTCGCCACGCGTGTCGCCCCAGGCGCGCAGGTGATACGCGTTCAAATCCCCATACACCTTCTCCAGCCTCGCCACCTTCTGGGCACAACGGCAGTTGTGGCCGGTGATCCGCCCGGTCAGCTTGCCGTCTTTCACTTCCAGCTGCGTGCCAATCAGCTTAATGCCGAGCTTATCGGCCCACGGCCGCAACACCCGCGCCCGGGAAGCAGAGCAAATCGTCACTTCCGCACCGGAATTGACCTCGTTGGCGACGGCCAGCACACCTTCCGGGCGCATCAGCTTGTTCCAGTATTTTTCACAGAAGGCTTCCGCCTGCTGACGTAACCAGTGCTCATCCACCCCCGTCAGGAAGGTTTTGATCAACACCTCTTTCAGCTCATCTCGCGTCAGCTTGCGGCGCACACAGTGCAGCGTAGGCAGGGCCATGCGCACCAGTCGGCCAGCAAAGTAGCGCTTGCCAAAGGCAAAGCGCAGGAACGGGATAAAACTGTCGTGGTGCGTCAACGTACCATCAAAGTCAAAGACAGAGAGCACGCTGGACTTCGCCACGGCTTCGTCGGCAATCATATTGGTCATAAATACGTCTTAGCTGAAATACACATTCTGTTCACTAGTTTACCTGCTTTACCTTCACAGTCCTTATATCAGGTCGCATTTTTTCCTGAACCTGTGGCCTGACGGGTCAAACAATGTCATCCACCACGCCGCCGTCAACGCGCAGCGCCGCGCCGGAAGTCGCGGAGGCCTGCATGGAACAGACATATACCACCATATTCGCCACTTCTTCCACCGTGGCGGCGCGCTGGATCACCGAGCTGGGGCGATTCGCCATCACGAACTCTTTCGCCAGCTGTTCCAGCGATTTACCGGTTCTTTCGATCTCGTCTTTCATCATCGCGGCAAAACCGTCCGACATTGTCGGGCCCGGCAGCACGCTGTTCACCGTCACGCCGCTGCCTGCCACGAACTTCGCCAGACCGCGCGCCAGCGAGAGCTGGGCGGTTTTTGTCACGCCATAGTGGATCATATCCGCAGGAATATTGCAGGCCGATTCTGACGAGATAAACACTACCCGACCCCAGCCCTTTTGTACCATGCCGGGCAGCAGGGCACGGGAGAGGCGCACGCCGGACATCACGTTGGTCTGCCAGTAGCGTTCCCAGGTCTCGTCGTCGGTGGAATAAAAATCCTGCTGGCCATAGATCCCGGCGTTATTCACCAGAATATCGACGTGCGAGGCGACCCTGAGCAGTTCGTCAACGCCCTCCTGCGAGCTTAGATCGGCTATGGCGGCACGGACCTGTACGCCCGGCACCACCTGCTGTAGCGCCTGAATGCCTTTGTTCACCGAGTCGACGCTGCGCCCGTTCACGATCACTTCCGCACCGCTCTCCGCCAGCCCGCGGGCGATGGCAAACCCAATCCCGCCGGTGGACGCGGTCACCAGCGCTACTTTCCCCGTTAAATCAATTTTCATCATTCGCTCCTTGTCATCTTATGGTTCAAAACTTAAAGCGTAGCACTTGACGATGACGGCTCCTGTTTAAAAAGGCGCAACAGCGTCTCAACCTGCTCGTCCAGCGGGCTGAGGGAGCGTTTGACGATGAGGTGCAGCGGCGTGGCGCGACGTACGCCGTGGCTGAGCGGCAGCGTTTTAAGGATGCCCTGCTGGAGCGGGGTCTGAATGCGTTCTTCCGGTAACCAGCCGTATCCAACCTGATACAACACCGCTTCGATCGCGGCATCGATGGTGGAGAAGGTCCACGACTCCCCGGTAGGGTGAGCGGTGGGCTGGCTGTCTGCGATCTGAATGCGCGGCCACGGTCGTAGCATCTCGTCGTTAAGCGGTGTATCCAGCGCAAACAGCGGGTGAGCGTGATGCGCGACGGCAACAAAATCGATATTCATCAGCCATTCGCCCAGGCCGGTAATGTCCTGGCGGCGGGTTAAGACCATCACGTCGGCTTCATCATTGAGCGCATCCGCGCGGCTGTTTTCCAGCACCTCGGTAAGCCGCACCTGCGTTTGCGGGTACAGCTGCTGAAACTGGCGCAAAAACGCGAACAGCCGGCTGAGCGGAAAAATACTGTCTACCATCAGGTCGATACGGGTTCGCATCCCGCTGCGCAGGGTCGCAGCGCGCGTTTCAACATAGGCGAAGGCTTTCAGCAGCGGTTTAACCTGATTCAGCAACAGCTCACCCGCCGGTGTCAGCACGGCACGCCGTCCCTCTGTCATCAGGAGCGCCACGCCCAGCCGCTCCTGCAACAGCGACAGGTTATAGCTGACCGAGGACTGGCTGCGGTGGTTCTCTGCCGCCGCCTTAGCGAAGCTGCCAGCCTCGATGACTCTCTCCAGCAAGGCCCACTGTTCGAGCGTCGTCTTGTGCATAATTAATCTAAATTTTGGATGAATTTGATTCAAACATAGCGTTTTTTATTCATTTTTTGAAGGGGTACGATCGTCTCATCAAAACAAAGGAGACATCGTATGAGCACCTTCGATAAACATGATTTAAGCGGCTTCGTCGGCAAACATCTTGTATATACCTACGATAATGGCTGGAATTACGAAATTTACGTTAAAAACGAAAACACCCTGGACTACCGTATTCACAGCGGTCTGGTGGGCAACCGTTGGGTGAAAGATCAGCAGGCCTACATTGTTCGCGTTGGGGAGAGCATCTATAAAATTTCCTGGACGGAGCCAACCGGTACCGACGTGAGCCTGATCGTGAACCTGGGCGACAGCCTGTTCCACGGCACCATCTTCTTCCCGCGCTGGGTCATGAATAATCCGGAAAAAACCGTCTGCTTCCAGAACGATCACATTCCACTGATGAATAGCTACCGTGATGCCGGGCCAGCGTATCCAACCGAAGTGATTGATGAATTTGCCACCATCACCTTCGTGCGCGACTGCGGTGCGAATGACGACAGCGTTATTGCGTGCGCGGCCAGCGAGTTGCCAAAAAACTTTCCTGATAATTTAAAATAAGCGCGACAATTAACTAAAAAGAAAAGTTCCCGACTCATTTCATATTTATTGGAAATGGTCGGGGATTTTTTTATTTGTTGATGTTTGGTTTAGATAATTGACTTTAATACGGTGAGCGGAATCACATAATAAATAATTCATAATTACTTAACCTATTGTTTAATAATAAATTTATATCAATTCATTCCTCCTTTTTATCACCATCTTAATTTTTCCCTAAGAAATGAACGTTACCTTGAGATGAGTTTATGGTTCGTTGAAATAAACGCATCGGCATTTGGTTAATATCAAAAAGTTGCCATGCATAACTCAAGGAAATTAATAATGCGTGATTTTTTGCCTTTTTCCCGGCCCTCAATGGGCGCGGAGGAAATCGCCGCGGTACAGGAGGTAGTAACCTCCGGCTGGATCACCACCGGGCCGAAAAATCAGATGCTTGAAGAGGCGTTCTGTACGCTTACGGGAAACCGTCATGCGATTGCCGTCTCCTCTGCCACGGCGGGGATGCACGTCACCCTGATGGCGATGGGGATTGGTCCCGGCGATGAGGTGATTACGCCCTCCCTGACCTGGGTATCGACGCTGAATATGATCGTGCTGCTGGGTGCCATACCGGTGATGATCGACGTCGACAGAGACACGCTGATGGTGACGCCTGAAGCGGTCGACGCCGCCGTTACGCCTCGCACCAAAGCCATTGTGCCGGTTCATTATGCGGGTGCGCCGTGCGATATTGACGCCATCCGCGCCGTCGGTGAACGTCACGGTATTCCTGTCATTGAAGACGCGGCCCATGCCGCCGGAACGTACTACCACAGCCGTCATGTGGGCTGGCGGGGCACCGCAATTTTCTCCTTCCACGCCATCAAAAACATGACCTGCGCCGAAGGTGGGCTGGTGGTGACGGATGACGAGCAGCTGGCGCAAAACATCCGTAGCCTGAAATTCCACGGTCTGGGCGTTGATGCCTATGACCGCCAGACCCATGGCCGCGCGCCGCAGGCCGAGGTCATCACCCCGGGTTTTAAATACAACCTCGCGGATATCAGCGCCGCGCTGGCGCTGGTGCAGCTCGGCAAGCTGGGCGAAGCCAACAGGCGCCGTCGCGACATTGCCGACCGCTACCTGCTTGAACTCTCGGATACCCCTTTCCAGCCGCTGCGCATTCCGTCCTGGCCGCATCTGCACGCCTGGCACCTGTTTATCATTCGCGTGGATGAGGCCCGGTGCGGCCTCTCGCGTGATGCCCTGATGGCCGCGCTGAAGGAGCAGGGCATCGGTACGGGCCTGCATTTCCGTGCGACACATACGCAAAAATACTACCGCGAGCGTTTCCCTGATGTGTCGCTTCCGAACTCTGAATGGAACAGCGCGCGTATTTGTTCTCTCCCTCTTTTCCCGGACATGACCCATGACGACACAACCCGCGTCATTACCGCGCTCCATCAGCTTGCAGGACATTGATATGTTCAGTGCGCCGCCTTTACAAAAAGTTTCCGTGGTGATCCCGGTCTATAACGAGCAGGAGAGCCTGCCGGAACTGATCCGCCGCACGACTGCCGCCTGCGAGACGCTCGGCAAAGCTTATGAAATTCTGCTGGTGGACGACGGCAGCAGCGACGACTCCGCGCGGATGCTGACCGACGCCGCGCAAGCGGAGGGCAGCCACATTGTTGCCGTACTGCTCAACCGTAACTACGGCCAGCACTCGGCAATTATGGCCGGGTTCAGCCACGTTACGGGCGATCTGGTGATCACCCTGGATGCTGATCTGCAAAACCCGCCGGAAGAGATCCCGCGTCTGGTCGCCAAAGCCGACGAAGGCTACGACGTGGTCGGCACCGTGCGGCAAAACCGCCAGGACAGCCTGTTCCGTAAGCTGGCGTCTCGCACCATCAACCGTCTGATCCAGCGCACCACCGGTAAAGCGATGGGCGACTACGGCTGCATGCTGCGCGCCTATCGCCGACGCCATGCTGCACTGCCACGAGCGCAGCACCTTCATTCCGATTCTGGCGAACACCTTTGCCCGTAAAGCGACGGAGATCCCGGTGCTGCACGCCGAGCGCGAGCACGGGGAGTCAAAGTACAGCTTTATGCGTCTGATCAACCTGATGTACGACCTGATCACCTGCCTGACCACCACGCCGCTGCGCCTGTTGAGCGTGTTCGGCAGCGTTATCGCGCTGGCCGGGTTTGCGCTTTCCGTTCTGCTGGTCGTTCTGCGGCTGGTCTTTGGTCCCCAGTGGGCGGCGGAAGGGGTCTTTATGCTGTTTGCCGTGCTGTTCACGTTCATTGGCGCCCAGTTCATCGGTATGGGTCTGCTGGGTGAGTACATTGGCCGTATTTACAACGATGTTCGCGCGCGTCCGCGCTATTTTATTCAACGTGTTGTCCGTCAGGAGCACCTGGCATCTCAAGAGGAAAACCACCCATGAAAACCGTCGTCTTTGCCTATCACGATATGGGTTGCACGGGCACGCAAGCCTTGCTGGACGCAGGCTTCGACATTACCGCCATCTTCACCCATCCGGATGTTGCCGGGGAAAACCACTTCTTCGGCTCGGTGGCGCGTATTGCGGCTGAACACGGTATTCCGGTTTACGCCCCGGACGATGTGAACCATCCGCTGTGGGTGGATCGCATTCAGAAACTCGCGCCGGACGTGATTTTCTCTTTCTACTACCGCAATCTGCTTTGCGACGACATCCTGAGCGTGGCGACAAAAGGCGCATTTAACCTGCACGGCTCGTTGCTGCCTGCCTACCGTGGCCGTGCGCCGCTGAACTGGGCGCTGGTTAACGGTGAAACGGAAACCGGCGTAACGCTGCACAAAATGGTACGCCGTGCCGATGCGGGCGGTATCGTGGCACAGCTGAAAGTGGGCATTGGCGCTGATGAAACGGCGCTGGAGCTGCACCACAAGCTCTGCATCGCCGCGCAAAGCCTGCTTCGCGACGCGCTGCCGACGATCCGTCAGGGGACTTTTACCGAAACCGCGCAGGACGAAAGCAAGGCAAGCAGTTTTGGTCGCCGCACGCCGGAGGACGGGCGACTGGACTGGGCGAAACCGGCGCGTCAGCTGCATAACCTGGTGCGCGCCGTGACCGACCCGTGGCCGGGCGCGTACAGCTTCGCCGGGGTCAGTAAATTTATCGTCTGGAAATCCCGCGTGCGTGAGGACATTCCGGCGGCAAAACCGGGCACCGTCATCTCCGTCTCTCCGCTGATTGTGAGCTGCGGCGAGCAGGCGCTGGAGATCGTCACCGGACAAACGGATAACGGGCTGTACGTGCAGGGGGCGCAGCTGGCGCAGTCTCTTGGGCTGGTGGCGGGGGCGCTGATCACCAGCGCGCCGGTGGTGGCGATCAAACGCCGCACGCGCGTCTTAATCCTCGGCGTGAACGGGTTTATCGGTAACCATCTGACCGAACGGCTGCTGGAAGACGACAATTACGAGATCTACGGTCTCGATATCGGATCCGATGCGATCGGTCGATTCCTCACTAATCCCCGTTTCCACTTCGTTGAAGGGGACATCAGCATCCATTCCGAATGGATCGAGTACCACATCAAAAAATGTGACGTGGTGCTGCCGCTGGTGGCGATTGCCACCCCGATTGAATACACCCGTAACCCGCTGCGCGTGTTCGAACTCGATTTCGAAGAGAACCTGAAGATTATCCGCGACTGCGTGAAATACGATAAGCGCATCATCTTCCCGTCGACGTCGGAAGTGTACGGCATGTGTACCGACAATAACTTCGATGAAGACACCTCCAGTCTGGTGGTCGGGCCGATTAACAAGCAGCGCTGGATCTACTCCGTCTCCAAACAGCTGCTGGACCGCGTGATCTGGGCATACGGTGAGAAAGAGGGGCTACGCTTTACCCTGTTCCGCCCGTTTAACTGGATGGGGCCGCGCCTGGACAACCTGAACGCCGCGCGTATCGGCAGCTCCCGCGCTATCACCCAGCTGATCCTCAACCTGGTGGAAGGTTCGCCCATTAAGCTGATTGAAGGTGGCAAACAGAAACGTTGCTTCACCGATATCAGCGACGGTATTGAAGCGCTGTTCCGCATCATCGAAAACAAAGACGGCCGCTGTAACGGAGAGATCATCAACATCGGTAACCCGGACAACGAAGCGAGCATCCGCGAGCTGGCGGAAATGCTGCTGGCAAGCTTTGAACGTCACCCGCTGCGCAGCCAGTTCCCGCCGTTTGCCGGTTTCCGCGAAGTGGAGAGCAGCAGCTACTACGGCAAGGGTTATCAGGACGTTGAGCACCGCAAGCCGAGCATCCGCAATGCGAAGCGCTGCCTGAACTGGACGCCGACGGTGAAGATGGAGCAGACCATTGATGAAACGCTCGACTTCTTCCTGCGCACCGTGGAGCTGTCGGAACAGGCATCATGAAAAAGGTCGGTTTACGCATTGACGTCGACACCTTTCGCGGCACGCGCGAGGGTGTGCCGCGGCTGCTGGAACTGCTGAGCAAACACAACGTGCGCGCGACGCTTTTCTTCAGCGTCGGGCCAGACAATATGGGGCGTCACCTGTGGCGCCTGGTTAAACCGGCCTTTCTGTACAAAATGCTGCGCTCGCGCGCGGCATCGCTCTACGGCTGGGATATCCTGCTGGCCGGAACCGCATGGCCCGGCAGGCGCATCGGCGCGGAAAATGAAGCGATCATCTGCAAGGCCGCGCAGCATCATGAAGTGGGGCTGCACGCCTGGGATCACCATGCCTGGCAGGCCTGGGCGGGCGTGTGGGATATCCCCCGCCTTGCGCGTGAGGTTGAGCGCGGCGTGCTGGAGCTGGAAGCCATTACCGGCCAGCCTGTGCGCTGTTCCGCCGTGGCGGGATGGCGGGCCGACCAGCGCGTGGTGAAGGCCAAAGAACACTTTGCCTTTCGCTACAACAGCGATTGCCGGGGCACCGGACCGTTTTTACCGCTGCTGGGGGAAAACCGAACCGGCACGGTGCAGATTCCGGTCACCCTTCCGACGTGGGATGAAGTGGTCGGGCGCGAGGTGAGTGCCGACAGGTTTAACCGTTACATTCTGGATGCGATGCACCGCGATGCCGGTACGCCGGTTTATACCATCCATGCCGAAGTGGAAGGCATTGCGTATCAGCAGGATTTCGACGCGTTGCTTGCGCTGGCGGCGCAGGAGGGCATTCAGTTCTGCCCGTTAAGCCAGCTGTTGCCGGACGATCCTGGCACGCTGCCCTTGGGAAAAATCGTCCGTCGTGAAATGGCTGGCCGGGAAGGCTGGCTTGGCTATCAACAAACCGTGAGCCCGGCACTATGAAAACAGCCCGCTATGGCCTGACGCTTCTCGCCCTGTTTGTCGTTTACTACCTCCTTCCGGTCAACCTTCGCCTGTTATGGCAGCCAGATGAGACGCGCTATGCGGAAAGATGCCATAGAATGCTGGCCTCAGGCGATTGGGTGGTCCCGCATTTCCTCGGGCTGCGTTACTTTGAAAAACCCATTGCCGGTTACTGGGTGAACAGCATCGGGCAATGGCTATTTGGACACACCAATTTTGCCGTTCGCGCGGGGGCGATATTCTGCACCGGGCTGACGGCGCTGCTGGTGATCTGGCTGGCCTGGCGTCTCTGGCAGGATAAGCGGGTGGCGATCTTCTCCGGCCTGATCTTCTTAACCCTGTTCCTGGTCTATGGCATCGGCACCTACGCCGTGCTGGATCCCATTATCACCCTCTGGCTGGTGGCGGCTATGTGCAGCTTCTGGCTGGCTTCGCAGGCGAAAACGATAGCCGGAAAAGCGGGGGGCTACATTCTGCTGGGGCTGGCCTGCGGCATGGGCGTCATGACCAAAGGCTTCCTGGCGCTGGCGGTACCGGTGATTGGCGTGCTGCCGTGGGTGATTGCGCAACGACGCTGGAAGGAGGTGCTGGTTTTCGGCTGGCTGGCGATCCTCAGCTGCGTACTTATCGTCCTGCCCTGGGGGCTGGCGATTGCTCAGCGTGAGCCGGATTTCTGGCGTTACTTCTTCTGGGTGGAGCATATCCAGCGCTTTGCCCGGAGCGATGCCCAGCATAAAGCGCCGTTCTGGTACTATCTGCCGTTCCTCATCGCGGGAAGTCTGCCGTGGCTGGCGATGCTGCCGGGCTCGCTGCGCCTGGGATGGCGAGACAGAGAAAACGAGAGGGCGGGGCTTTATCTGCTGGGCTGGATAGTGATGCCGCTGCTGTTCTTCAGCATCGCCAAAGGCAAGCTGCCGACCTATATCCTGCCGTGCTTTGCGCCGCTGGCGATCCTGATGGCGCGCTACGCCTGCACCGTCGCCGAAAAAGCGTTACGTATTAACGGTGGGATCAATATCGCGTTTGGCGGCGCTGGTGGTATCGCCATGGGGGCTTGCTAAACATCCAGTCTGGACACCGGTCGAATTGTACAAAGTCTTCTGTGCCGTGGTGGCGTTTCTGGTCTGGGCCTCGGTGGGCTGGTTTACCCTTAAAAATCCGCAGCGCTGGTGGCTGGCGGCGCTTTGCCCTGCCGGGCTGGCCCTGCTGGTGGGTTTTGCGATCCCGGACCGGGTAGTGGATTCCAAACAGCCGCAGTCGCTGGTGGATTCCGTTCGCGAGCCATTGCAGATGAGTAAATTCGTCCTGGCGAACAACGTTGGTATAGCCTCCGGGCTGGCGTGGGAGCTTCAGCGTAATGACATCATTTTGTATGGGCAGAGCGGTGAGCTGAAATATGGCCTGGATTATCCGGACGCTAAGGGGCGTTTTGTGAGCAAAGATGATATCGCGCACTGGCTTGAAGCGCATCGTCAGCAGGGACCGGTGTCGCTGGTGATCCTGCTGTCGAAAAACGACGACCTGGCCCGCGCCGGGCTGCCAAAACCGGACAACCTGACGATTCAGGGGCGTCTGGCTTACCTGCAATATCTGCCGCAGTGATGGCCTGGATCTGGCTGGTGCTGGCAAGCCTGTTGAGCTGCGCAGGTCAACTGTGCCAGAAACAGGCGACACGGGCAGGCGGCGGTCAGCAGGTCGCCCTGTGGCTTGGGCTGGCCCTGCTGATGCTGGGTGGCGGGATGGTTGCCTGGCTGGTGGTATTGCAGCATCTGCCCGTCGGGGTGGCGTACCCCATGCTGAGCCTTAACTTTGTCTGGGTAACGCTGGCGGCAAAAATCGTCTGGCATGAGCCTGTCCCGCTACGTCACTGGCTGGGCGTCGGGTTGATTATCGTCGGGGTTATTTTGCTGGGAGGAAGCCTGTGAACGGTGCGTGTTGGGCGTTA
>OAWZ01000897.1_pt1 | contig 11656 bp, 9 predicted proteins | sample 1477091 | NCBI WGS metagenome assembly OAWZ01 (sample SAMEA2580282, study PRJEB22360) | human gut metagenome | biome: human gut; feature: human-associated habitat; material: faeces | place: Denmark | collected 2008/2010
TAAGAACACAAGCGGCTTATTGACTGCAAATAAGACAAATAACCCTCCGTGAGGTGCCCTCATTGTCACACCGAGAGCAAAAGACATGGCAGAACCGATGGCTGATCCGACACAAAAGCAAAGAATGCGTCTTACATCTTTTGCTGCATGAGGAATGGCAAATTCAGTGATCATACACAGGCATCCTGCGATGCACCCGGGAATGGAGCTTCTGTCTTCTTTCGTAAAATAATCTTTTTTCACGATCATTGCAATGGCCATAGCCATGGGAGGTGCCATTGCAGCCACAAAAACGGCAGCAATCGGCAGATAGGTTTCCTGTTTCCATGCAGGCCAGTGAAAATGCATAGGCCACTTTATTACATGGCCCGCCCATGTCGAAAGCAATCATGGCTCCCTGCACAAGGCCTAAGATGATGATATTGCCTGTCCCAAGACCGTCAAGAAAATGTGTTAATGCAGTCGTTAAGGCTCCCAGCGGTCCTCCCAGTACATAGTGCATTAAAAGTCCTATCATTCCGCATCCAAGCAGAGGAATGATTAACGTGGGCAGCAGTGATTTTAAGGATCTTGGCAGCGGCATTTTCTTTAGGGCCTCCACCAGATATCCAGCAATAATGCCGCCGATCAGCGCCCCCAGGAAACCGGATGCATATCCAATGCTCCACGGATCTGTCGCAATCCATCCGGCATACATTCCAACACAGATACCCGGTTTATCTGCAATGGAATATGCAACAAACGCGCCTAAAATCGGAACCATAAGGGTACTAAGCCCAATCTGTCCAAGATAATAAAGGGTGGAAGCTAAGGTTTTGCACGGTTCAACCGCTGAGCCTACATCATAACCTCCGATTGCAAATGAAATGGCTACTAATATGCCTCCGGCTACAACAAAAGGAAGCATATAGGATACACCAGTTGTAATAGCTGACATCACTGTGGCTTTAAACTCCAATAAATTATCCTTCAATATTCTTCTCCTTTTCTCTCACTTCATTAAAAAAGTGTTCATTGCAATTTTGACATTCTCTTTCATACCTTCTTTTCCTGCCATGACGATATCATGAAACTGAACGCTGTCATCATCTCTACTTTCATATAAGAATTTCTTCGCTCGATCGGCTCCGGACAAGGCCATATATGTATAATAGTTAATCTTTTTTATCCCGTTTTGAATCGCAGTCTTAAATTCGTCGCTTGATACGCCTGAACCACCGTGCATTACCAGCGGAATATCAATTTTTTTCTTTATTTCCATGATCCGCTGCAGGTCTAATACTGGTTTTGCAGCATATACCCCATGTGCAGTGCCGAACGCTATTGCCAGGGCATCCACTCCTGTGTTCTTGACAAACTCCCTTGCCTTCTCAGGATCTGTATAACAATCTTTGGGATTTACGTTATTTGGGGTGACATCACCCTCAGAAGCTCCTTTTTCAGAGACTAAAATGTGTCCCAGCTCCGCTTCTACAGAAACTCCCATACCATGGGCTATCCTCACAATCTCTTTTGTCCTCTCCACATTTGTATCATAATCCTCAGAAGACGCATCAATCATGACAGAAGTAAATCCAATCCGCAGAGCTTTCATTATTTCGTTAAAACTTGTACCATGATCTAAATGAACACAGACTGGGACAGACGCATTTTTTGCAGTTTCAATCATGATCGGTCCAATGACTTCAATCGGAACATATTTTTCATGAATTTCAACATGGGCAATGATAACCGGAGCATTCAATTCTTCCGCTGCCTCTACGACAGCGGTCAAAGCCTCAAGATTCGGCACATTAAATGCCCCCACTCCAATCCCTCTCTCATCCGCGATCTTACAGATCTCTTTTAGTGTGACTAACATGAGTCATTTCCTCCTTTCGTACATACCTTTTTATAGTTTTAATTGATTTATTCCATGAATAAATTCTTCATAGTCTGCGGCTTCTTCCAAAAGCTTTAAAAATTCTTTATGTGCCAGCATTCCTGCTAATGCTGCCAGTACTCTCAGATGATAATTGTTCTCTTGATTTTCAGAAATAGCTAATACAAAAATGTATTTTACAAATCCGGATTCTCCTGCGGACTCATAAACAAAAGGTTCTTTGCATCTGTAAAATGCTATTCCAGGCTTTAAAACTTCTCTGCATTTTCCATGGGGTACAGCAACCAAATTCCCCATATATGTGGGGCCAAGGGTTTCCCTGAACTTCAAAGCTTCTTCAAATGCTTCCGCATTTGTGACAAATCCTTCTTCCGTAAATTTCAGAGCCGCAATGTCAAACATCTCCTCTTTACTTTCAAATGATTTACAGTCAAAGACAGCCATCTCTTTGAGCAGAACTTCTGCCAGATTAATCTTCTTCATTGTCTTCCTCCGCCATTCTGGTGAGGTAATCTTTCAGCTTCTGAACACCGATCTCTACGCTTACAACCGGAGTATCACTTGACGTTCCTGCAAGATGAGAAGTCAGTGTTACATTTTCAAGATTTAAGTATGGGTGGCCTTTTGACAGCGGTTCCTGATCAAATACATCGATGGCCGCACCGCCGATCTCACGGTTTTTCAAAGCGTCTGTAAGTGCTTCTGTATCCACTAGTCCTGCCCGGGCAGTATTGATAAAGTAAGCTGTTTTCTTCATCTGTACAAATTCCCGCTTTCCCATAAATTTCTTCGTTTTATCAGACAATCTTAAATGCACGGAGACAAAATCGGATGTTTCTAATAACTGGTCCAGCTCTACAACTTTCACACCATCTTTCTCAATCTGCTCTTTGCTGACAAAGGGGTCATAGACCAGAATCTGGCTTTCAAATCCCTTTAATTTTTTTGCCACTCTGGATCCAATAGCGCCGTAGCCTATCAATCCAACCGTACATTTATTCATATTGCGTATGTATCTTTGATTGATATATGATTTTACCCATCTCCCTTCTTTCATATAATGGTGGCTCCTTGCAATATTTTTATTTTCAGCGATCATCATGCCTACGGCTGCATCAGAGACCGCATCCGCACTTCTTAAAGATGCGTTCATCAGAGGAATCTGCCGCTTGGCAAGCTCACTGCTGTCCACATTTTCAATGCCGCCGCGAAGAACAACCACTGCCTGAAGTTTTGAACAAGCCTCCAGAATCTCTTTGTTGATTGATGTACAGTGAACAACCAAAATCTCTTTGTCTGAACAATTCTCCAGCAAAGTTCTGCACGTTGGTGCCTCCGCAATACCTTTTTGCTCCAGCAGCAGCATTCGATTGGTAACATCCCCCACGTTTTTTATCTGGTCATCATTGATCATAGTAATATGGGCTCCAAATTTCTCCAGTTCTTTCATTCCGCTCATGATGTCTTTCGTTATGTATCCATCGTAGACACATAATATTTTTATCTCTTTCATCCTGACCACCTTTCCATAAAAGATTATGTAACTAAGCGGGCAATCCCACTTCAACTCTCAACCCGCAGAGCGTTTTTATTTCATTAGGAAATATCGTAGAACTTTCCTATAAAACAAAAAAATATGACAGAAAATCATGGCATAAGCCATAATCTTCTGTCATATTCAAATCTCTATACGACAATATTATTTTGTTTTAATTCAGGAATTCCTTGTAGTTATCCTATCATAAATTCCTTGTAAATGTCAACGGCAAATTAAGAAACCAGACTCGAAAAATAATATCAATACAAGAAATATTTTTTATGTGAAATTCGGTTTTTTCATAAAATCCTACAAATCATAAGGAGTTGCCTGGTATACATAGTAGTTCAGCCAATTATAATACATCGCATTGGCATGGCATCTCCATGACTTTACCGGTCCCTTTTTCGGATCGTCATCCAGATAATAATTCTTTGGAATCTCCGGATTTAACCCGCGGTTCATATCCCTAATATATTCCTGATGGAGGGACATGACATCATACTCGGGATGCCCCGTGACGAATATCTGGCTTCCAGTCTCATTTAAGATCAGGTATGGTCCTGTTTCCTCTGACTCTGCCACTACAGTTAATTCTTTGCACTGTTTGATAGCCTCGCCGTCGACACCGGTGTTTCTGGAATGAGGAACAAAAAAGTAGTCGTCAAACCCTCTTACCAGCAGAGTCTTTTTGTGAAGCGGATAGTGCCGGTACACACCGGATATCTTTTGGTCCAGAACGTTTTTCTTAACCCCATAGTGATAGTAAAGCCCTGCCTGGGCAGCCCAGCAGATATGTAAAGTGGAAGTGACATTTTTCTTCGTCCATTCCATGATCTCCGCCACTTCCTCCCAGTAATCCACTTCTTCAAATTCTTTCAGCTCCACGGGAGCACCGGTTATGATCATTCCGTCAAATTTTTTGTCCCGCACCTCATCAAAATACACATAAAATTTCTCCATGTGGGATTCCGGCACATGTGTGGGCTCATAAGAGGCAGTCTTTAAAAATGTGATGTCGATCTGCAGCGGGGTGTTGGAGAGACTCCGGAGCAGATGCAGCTCTGTGTCCAGTTTATTCGGCATCAAATTCAGGATTGCAATCCTAAGCGGCCGGATATCCTGCGTCACCGCCCGGTCTATATCCATCACAAAGACATTTTCCTCCTCCAGGATGGCCCTGGCCGGCAGGTCTGTATCAATTCTAATCGGCATATTCACACGCTCCTTTGTTCTCTACTTTTTTTTCTTTTTAATTACAAAACCTTTTGTCTTCACAATCGTGCTTCCGGAAGTCGTATTGTATTTTATGTAAAGACGTCCTTTAAATCCTTTTTTAACCTTGACCTTCTTTCCGGTCTTCCATCGGTATTTGGCACTGCTCTTCCCCTTTTTCACCAGCTTATACTGGACATTCTTAATCCTAGTAAATGACTGGGGCGTGGCCTTGATTGAGATTTTCAAAGGTTCCTTCTCTTTGATCTTATACTTGTTTTTCGCATTGACTGACACGATAGACAGTTTTTTCTTCCCGTTGGACTTCACCGACATCTTTTTCAGAAGCAGTGATGACTTCTTGGAAGAAACATAAGTGCTGGCCTTGGCCGGCTCATTTTTATTTCTGGATGTGCTGACACTCAGCCTGCTTCCATTGGAAGTAACGATAATATTGCCATTGTCACCTGTCGTATAAATATTCGACTTGGCAAGTTCCCTCGTGATCAGACCGGACGGAACTCTGTCCTTATTCCGGTATCCATTGCTGATAATCGATATGGCAGGCTGCACTTTGTCAAAAAACTTCTTGTGATTGGACGAAAACTTTCCTTTCGCATCCTTATTGCGCACATCCTCATATCCGTGGTGCGGGACCTTCAGAACCTGGGATTTGAGTTTCAGCCTCTGGCTTATCATATCGTACTCAGACTCCTGCTGAGTATCCCCGGTCATCAGAAATGAATTTTTTCCGTAAGTAATTCTGCATACAAGAGAAAATTTGTTGACCTGCCGGGAATTAAAGTCAACTTCCCGCCCATATTTAAAATTGGTCCGTCCCGGTGAGTAAAATGTTAGCTTTGCTTTTCCAAGATATACGGATGACTTCATCCGCGGTACAACAACCGGTATCCCCCGCTCCGCGATCAATTCATTTACGGTGCGGTACGTTTTTGTACTGTAAAAATCATCATCTCCCGAATAATGATTGTAAACCGGCTGCTGAGTCGCATAGACCTTTCCCACAGAAATGGATCTGTCCTCCAGTATAGAAATAAATCCCCCGATGTGGTCCTTATGAGGATGCGTCATGATGATAAATTCCAGCCTGCGGATCTTATATTTCTTTAAATAGTTATGCACTCTGCGGCTGACATCAATGGTTTTTCCTCCCAGAAGCTGTGTTGTCTGAGGTCCTGCATCGATCAGCGCATATTTTGCACTTTTCCCTGATCCATACTGAAGCAGGGCACCGTCTCCGGTGCCTACCTCGATGAAATGCACTTTAAATGAAGCAGCTGCTTCTGCCTGTTTCTCATTTCCCATCCATACTGCCGCAGATGTCATGACCATCACTGCCGCCAGCATCCATGAAATTATCCTTCGTTTCATATTCTTCATTCCTTACTTTATCATGTCCATAAATTCCTCTTCTGTTATGATCGGTATGGAGAGTTCCATGGCTTTTTTATTTTTAGAAGAAGCGGAATTTTTATTGTTGTTGATCAGATAGTCTGTTTTTTTCGTCACGGAGCCGGTCGCTTTTCCTCCCAGAATTTCAATCTGTTCCTGGAGCTGCTTGCGGTTTTCATAGTGTTCTAGAGAACCTGTGATGACAAAGGTCTTGCCGTCCAGCAATTTCTCTGTCTCTTCCGTCTGTCTTTTCTCAATCTCTACATACTGAAGCAGTCTGTCCACCGTCTGTTTATTGTTTTCCAGCCGGAAATATCCGCTGACCGCCTCACCGATGATCGGTCCAATGCCGTCGATCGCTGTGAAGTCTTCGGCTTCCGCATTTCTGATAGCATCCAAATCATCCTCAAAATACCGGCAGATCAGTTTTGCATTAGACAGACCTACATTGGCAATGCCGAGGCTGTATAAGAACTTAGGAAGTGTCACTTTTTTTGCCCTCTCAATGGCATCCGCCAGATTATGAAAGGACTTCTCCCCGAAGCCTTCCATCTCTATAATTTCTTCCTTGTGTTCTTTCAGGGTAAATAAATCGTACAGTTCGTTTAAAAGCCCCTTGTCCATCATCTTATGCAGAGATGCCTCTGAAAGTCCGTCTACGTTCATGGCATCCCTGGATACAAAGTGCGAAAACAGCTTAATCTTTTTGGCACTGCAGAATTGATTCGGGCAGACCAGGGTACGGATTCCGTTTTCTTCTTCGATCTCCGTCTTTCCTCCGCAGGCCGGACAGGTATCCGGAATCGGTGCATCGCCGCTCCTTGTCTGATTTTCTGCAAGCTGCGGAATGATCATATTGGCCTTATATACAGAAATCTGATCTCCTACGCCAAGTTCCAGCTCTTCCATCACGCTGATGTTGTGGAGACTGGCCCTGCTGACCGTAGATCCCTCTAATTCCACAGGATCAAAGATCGCCACAGGGTTGATCAGCCCTGTCCTTGAGGGACTCCATTCGATCTCTTTCAGTGTCGTCTCCGCGATCTCATCCGCCCACTTAAAAGCGATGGAATCCCTCGGAAATTTGGCTGTCGTTCCAAGACTCCTGCCGTATGCAATATCATCATAGATCAGCACCAGGCCGTCGGAAGGCTGATCATTGTTCTCGATGGCCTGTGAGAAGCGCTCCACTTCCTCTGCCACCGTATCTTTCGTCACCGCCACGTAATCCACGATATCAAAGCCAAGAGATCTTGCCCAGATGAATTTCTCCTCTACAGAATTATGAAAATCCACATCCGGAACATCTGCCACGGAAAAACCATAAAAGCGGACGTTTCGTTTGGCCGTCACTTCATTGTTCAGCTGCCTGACAGAACCGCTGCAAAGATTCCTCGGGTTTTTATATCTGCTGTCCAGGTCTTCCATATCTTCGTTCATCCGCCGAAAATCAGAATAATGAATCACGGCTTCTCCCCGGATTACAAGGGTTCCTTTATACGCGATCTTTTTGGGCAGATTTACAAATACCTTTGCATTGTTCGTGACGACTTCGCCCACTTCCCCGTTCCCCCGGGTCACGGCTTTTAAAAGAACGCCTTCCTGGTACGTAAGAACAATGGTAAGCCCGTCCAGTTTCCATGACAAAAGGCCCTTTTGGTCTCCCAGCCATTCTTCCAGCTGTCCCACCTCTTTTGTCTTGTCCAGGGAAAGCATCGGGGAGGAGTGGGATTCTTTTTCCAGAGAAGTTAGAAGTTCATATCCCACATGAATCGAAGGGCTGTCGGCCAGCACCGTATCTGTCTCTTTCTCCAGCTCCAAAAGTTCATCATAAAGCTTGTCATATTCAAAATTACTCATGAGCTCTCTGTTTTCCTGATAATAGGCTTTGGATGCCTCGCTCAGGATATGGATCAGCTCTTTCATTCGGTCAAACTTATCTTTCACGGATCAGTTCCTCTTTTAACATTTTTATTTCCTCCGGCGTAAGCTTCCGGTAGGATCCTTCTTTCAAATTGCCGAGCCTGATATTCATGACCCGGACTCTTCTTAGTTTGGTAACCCTGTATCCAAAATATTCACACATTCTGCGGATCTGCCGGTTTAACCCCTGAGTGAGAATAATTCGGAAACTATCGGGCCCCTCTTTCTTCACAGTACATTTTCTCGTCACTGTGTCAAGCTCTGAAAGGGGCACTCCGTTTCTCATCCCCTGGATAAAATCGTTGGTGATCCTTTTATTGACCGTTACCTCATATTCCTTTTCATGATAGTTCCTGGCTTTCATGATCTCATTGGCGGCTTCCCCGTCATTGGTCAGCAGGATCAGTCCCTGGGAATCTTTGTCCAAGCGGCCCACAGGATAGATTCTAGAGGGATAACCGACAGCGTCAATAATATTGTTGGCTTCCTCTTTGCTTGATGTACAAACGATACCTTTCGGTTTATTGTATGCAAGATATACTGTCTGAGTATCCATCCGGACCGGCTTTCCATTAAAACAGACTTCCTGCCCCTCACAAACCTTTGTCCCCGGCTCGGCTGTTTTTCCGTCAACCGTCACTTTGCCCTGCTCTACATAAAAATCAGCCTGCCTTCTGGAACACAGGCCTGCCTGACTTAAAAATTTATTAATCCTCACGGCGGAGTTTATAGTCTCTCTCATTCTTCATCGTTACTCCTATGTTTTTAAAAATGTAATACCTTATCACACAAAGCGTGCACACCCGAAGGGTATAAAATACGGTATGCTCTGTGGAAAATGTCATGAATTTTTTAGCGCTATTTCCGTCACGCTTTGAAATGCGTTCCTCCAATAGTGCTAAAAAACTATCGTTGGACAATTCCATTTGTTTGATGGATACTTATCCAGTAGATATCACGTCCATTTTCCACATGATTGGAGTGAGGCATTCTAAGAGCCGGACGGAAATCATGTGGAAAATGTCATACTCAATGATTGTATCACGATTGCCTGAAAATTGCACGTCTCTATGGACAGTTCCCGGATCATCCGGGTATTTTACATTTCCTGTGCAAAATATCCCAGATCCCCCAAAACTTCTTTTGCTTTTTCGATCAGTGTATCATCATCTTCCGGAAGGATGATGCTTTTATCACTCAGTTCAACTTCCGCTTCAATGCCCGCGTCCATAAGGCCGATCTTGATCCGGTCCACACAGTGGTCGCACAGCATCTCCTCGGACTTTAAAACCTTCATCTGTTTCCTCCTTCATGATCACATCTTCTAATGCTCTTATACTTTCATCGCTCCCATTTGTCACAGAGAGCATTGATCTGATCCGCAAATCTGGCCAGATCCTTGTTGGCCCCGCCCTCACTTTTCCGTATAACAGACATCAAGCGCTCGCCTGCAGCCAGCAGCCTTGCAAATACAGCATTGGCTCTTCTCGTGCCCTTCCTGCTTTCCGGCACTTTCTTCGGCGCAACCCTGAGCTCCCACTCTCCTGCAGCCAGATCAAAAATATCCCCGCTGTACGGTGCTTCTGCCTTCCTGCCGCATTCACTTTCCAAGTATTGGGCAAAGTTGTCACAGGTCTCATCCTCTCCGTGAACGATGAAAAATTTTTCAGGCTGGTCTTTAAAAGCCTCCGCCCACACAGAGAGTCCTTTTTTGTCCGCATGTCCGCTCATTCCTTCCAGGCGCACCACATCGGCTTCCACTTTGATGGTCTCACTGAACAGCCGGACTTCTTTTGCCCCTTCCACAAGAGCACGGCCCAACGTGCCGTAAGCCTGGTATCCGACAAACACAATCGTATTTTCAGGCTTCCACAGATTATGCTTTAAATGATGCCGTATCCTTCCCGCCTCACACATTCCGGAAGCGGAGATGATCACCTTCCGTTCTTCATCAAAATTGATCGCCTTGGAATCATTGCTTGTGATGGATAATTTCAGATTGGAGAAAGTGATCGGATTGATGCCCTGATTGATCAGCGCCATGGCATCCTCATCAAATGTGTCATGTATGTTTTCCTGAAAAACGTTGGTGGCCTCCACTGCAAGAGGACTGTCTACATACACGGCAAAATCCCCATGGTTCTTCACCCTGCGCTCCTCTTTGATCTGGCGGATATAGTACAGAAGCTCCTGGGTCCTTCCCACCGCAAATGACGGGATCACCACATTTCCGCCCCGGTCAAAGGTCTTTTGAATCAAACCGGCAAGTTCTCCGACATAATCGGGATGACTTTCATGAAAACGGTCTCCGTAGGTAGATTCCATCACCACATAATCTGCACTCTCCGTATAATGGGGGTCTTTGATCAGAGGCTGATTATTATTTCCGATATCACCGGAGAAGACAATCTTTTTCTGGGTGTCCGCCTCAGTGAGCCATACCTCAATGCTGGCTGAACCGAGCAGATGTCCTATATCTGTAAAACGTACGCTGATACCCCGGCTCACTTCTAATTTCTCGTTATACTGACAGCCCTTGAACTGCTCCATAACACTTACCGCGTCATCCATCGTATACAGAGGAGGCTCTTCCGGCTTCCCTGACCGTCTGGCCTTCCGGTTCTTCCACTCCGCCTCAAACTCCTGAATGTGGGCGCTGTCACGGAGCATGATATCACAGAGATCTTTGGTGGCCTTCGTCGCAATAACACTGCCCCTGAAACCATTGGCATATAAAAGCGGAAGCAGCCCCGAATGATCAATATGGGCATGAGTCAGCAGCACAAAGTCAATTTCTGACGGATTCACCGGAAGTTCTGCATTCTCATAAACATTCTTTCCCTGCTCCATTCCATAGTCGACCAAAAAACGTTTCCCGCACGCCTCCACGTAATGACAGCTGCCCGTTACTTCATGGTCTGCTCCGATAAACATTAATTTCATAGTCATACCTCCTCGGTAATATATACGGCGTCCAATGGTATCAGTTCTCTCAGAAACGGATGCCTCTCCAATACATCCTCCCCGCTGTATCCAAATACTGCTTTCGAAAAATCTCCGATCGACAGTTCACCCTCGGCTTTTTTGGATGAAGGACAGATTTCTGTCCCGTCTTTTGAGGCAGAAAACAGGAAAGTTCCGTTATTCTTCCCGATCACAGGGTCCGTCACGGTAAGAACAAATTCTATTTTTTTTCTGCTTCTCAGGCAGCGGCACAGCGCCTCAAGAGATGTAATCCTGAACATGATCTTCGGCACCTTACTCCCCCGTTTCACACAGCCCGCCGATATCTCGATTTTACTGCCGGGAAACGTGCGGCTGATCATCTCTAAAAACCTTTTTTCCTCTGTTCCGAATCCCAGCCGTACATATATGGTATCTTTTTCTTTCCCGTATGCAAAGACTCCGGCTATCTCACCGTGTTCTCTAAACACCATCAGGTCTCCGTCCTGGCTTTTTGCTTCCTTTGCCGCCTGTTTTAAATAATCCGGGTTTATCACCGTATAAATATCATATGACCGGATCTGCCGGTTTAAGAACCGGAGAACTTCCTGTGTATCATCTTCCCGAAATGGTTCCAGGGAGCCTGTAACCGCACCCTCTTCCCCTGTGATCTCTGTCTCTGTCCAGTCCATCACAAATACAAAGTCAAAGGGTTCATAGTAAGCCTTATCGGCAGGAATCAG
>OAWZ01000908.1_pt1 | contig 11550 bp, 12 predicted proteins | sample 1477091 | NCBI WGS metagenome assembly OAWZ01 (sample SAMEA2580282, study PRJEB22360) | human gut metagenome | biome: human gut; feature: human-associated habitat; material: faeces | place: Denmark | collected 2008/2010
AAGACCTTTACGTGCAAGTTCAAAATTATAAAGGAGCCTACCTTTATTTTCATAGAAGATTCTAGCAATAGAGATTTTGTTTGACCCCTGAGAAATAAGAATCACAATGTCCCATCGCAATTACTGTATGTTTGTTTTCAAAAGCAGAAATATATATATCACCCATATTATTATACAAAATCCATCTTTATTTATCTATCTTTGCTTTTTGTCTTTCGGAATGTCCTTGGACATTTTTTTCATTCAAATAAGGAGAATGACAAATGAGGAAAAAAGAAAAGAGCAGAGGAAAGCGGAAGCTCACAGGGATCATCCTGAGCGTGCTGTTCACCCTGATCGTACCCATCGGATTCGTATTCCTTATGGGACTGCTGTCAGAAAGCTTTCCGGTACTGTATTTCTATACCAAACAGATCTTTCTTGCCTTCGTGGCACTCGTGATCGCGGGCATCTGTATGATCATCTATCAGATCGTACGCTATGTCAAAGGTGATAAGACCGATCCGAAGGAGGAAGAAAGAAAAGCACGCAGAGAGCGCAGAGAACAGCGCAGGGCAAACGCAGAAGGTACCATGAAACACGGAGTCGTATCCGAATAAGCGGGAAGCTTCTGTACATACAGGAAATCGTTTTCCTGTATGATCGTAGATATGAGGACATCACTTCTCATATCTATGCTCATATGAGAAAAAGGTCTACAGATAGAAAAAGGGATCGGAATTCAGGTGATGAGGATGGAAAGGCGGATCCGGCATGGGAAAAGGATGTCGTCGTATGAAGAAGCAGTCATGGATCTGATGGCCAGAGTGGAGGAAAGTGAACGGTATCTTCAAAGATATAGGAACAGTGACCATGCCGTCATCGTTGTGGGAAATGGAGAAGAGGAGCATTATCCTTCCTTTGCCATTGGGAAAAAGAAAAAAGAAGAGGCTGTACAAAGCATAGAATCCATATGGCAGGAAGAGGAAGATGACTGGGTACTGTGTGAAAAAACAGGGAGGAATACAGTAAAGCTGACCGTATGGGAATGGATGGAAGCCAGAAGGAAGGGGATCATCAATGTGCTCCTGCTGTCTGCCGCTTTTTTTCTACAAATCTACATCGTATGGACGGATATGAATGCGCTCAGCTCTCTGATTCTGAAGACAATGAAAAACGCATGCATAGTTGCACTTGTATTGAAATTCGTTCGCTGGGTCATAAGCGGCGAGATGTACAGGTTTCTGAATGAAGAAAGTTGAAAGGATAGGATGAAATATGGTTAAGAAGATTGTGATCGTGGGGATCGTTTTTCTGATGCTGGTGGGGATATTTGGATGCAGCTCAAAGGATAAGGAAGAAAGTAGAAAGGAACCGATTGTGGTAGAAAAAGAAACAAAGGAAACAGACGGTCTCAAACAGCTGGATCTGGATCAGACATTCAAAAGGATCGATGATAAGGAAAGCTTCATCTTCATGGTGACACAGAGTACCTGTAGCTACTGTAATTCCTTCAAGAAGACGCTGGTACCCTTTCTGAAGGAGCACAGGGACATCCCGTTTTATGAGCTGGAGGTCGATATGCTGGGAGAGATGAAGGCGGATGTGGAGAAGAACTTTGCGAAGCTGCAGAAAAAGATTCCGGAATTCGGGGGAGGGACACCGGAGATGTTCTGTTATGAGAAGGGGAAGCTCAAAAAGACCGCAAGCGGTGAGATCAGCGAGGCGGCATTATATAACTTTATGATCGACTGCGGGTATATCAAAGGGGATAAAAAGGAAGAGAAAACAGAAGACTATAGCTTTCAAACAAGTAAGCGGATCAAAAATCTGAATCTTATAGAAATTGCGAAGAAAATTGATAATAAGGATACCTTTTATCTGATGATCACCCAGAGCGACCGCTACAATCAGGCCTTCATCAAGAAGCTGATTCCGGTTCTGGAGGATAAAAAGATCGATGTGGCCGCACTTCATTTCCCGCTCGAACAAAAAGGGACAGATGATGAGATGAACAAGGCATATGAGACACTGATGAACTGTGTAAAGGATCTGAGTGTGTCACCGGCTGTATTTAAGATAACAAAGGGAAAGGCAGAGAAGCTGCTGGAGGATAATGTATCTGTAGGTGATATTGAAAAAGCATTTCAAAAATAGAGTGGATAAGGGATGGTGATGGAAGATGTACAGGAAAGAAGAAGAAAGCTATGGAGGTCAAAGAAGTATCGATCTGCAGATGATCAGGGATTATGAACAGACAGGATGCAGGCTGAAGGAATTTCTGGAGAACTGTAAGAAAAAGGATGTGAAGTTAGAGTTTCGAAACAAGACCGTAGAGCCGGACTGGATGATGGAAGTCTATCAGATGATCATGGAGCGAACACGGGAGGAGTTAAAGGCAGAACAGAGAGCAGGAATCAAGCGGGCACTGAAACGGCGGGAGGAAGGAAAGGGGACCTATGGGAGACCGCGTGTGGAGCTGCCTTCTGATTTTGAGAAACAGCTGAAGGAGCGAATCCGGAATCAGGAGAATTTGTCTACCTATTGTGAACAGCTCAAGATGAAAAAATCAACATTTTATAAGTGGGTCAAGGTATACAGGGATTCATGGGAGGAGGAAAAGAAACTGCTGTAAATGATCAACTGCATCTTTAAGGCTTCCAGTTTGTCAGAATCATTATTCCTGAAAAGAGGAAGTAGGATGAATGCATTAAAATGGATGAAAAGCTGAGCAAGTCTTCAATATTTGAGACTTTTTGATTTGATATTTATAACATTGTTTTCAAACACAGAATCCCATAGATAACAAAGTAAAAAATAGATACTTAAAATAAAGATGGATATTGAAAAAAATTTCGTAACCGATAACCTATTTCTTCTGGTTCTTTACCTTTATTTATTGCATACATGGATAACAGAATAAATAGTTTATATGAAAAATTAAACTGGCAGGCAGAAGATGAAAGGATTTGTTTAACCGCTGAAATACGGTATTTTCACAGATATGCAGCTGTCCTGTAAAGAAATTCCATTTGACTTGTGGATGGGGGTATGTAATAATTAGCCATGTATGACATCCAGCTAAACAGGCAGGACGTCGGTGAATCAATGATAACAAACTGTGAATACATGATGCAGGTGATGCAAAGGCTTTTGACCTTCTTCTGGTTTTGTATGATACGTTTGAACAACATTCACAAGCAAGAAGGAGAACCATCATATTCATGAAAACCATATCCATTGTATTAACAAATTATCCAAGTCATCTTTCCAGTTTCATGGAAACGGTGTACGGATATGAATATACACATGCATCCATTTGTCTCGATGCGATGAATGAAAAGATGTACAGCTTTAACTATAAGGGCTTTTGTATGGAAACGGTATCCAAATACAAACGCCACGGCGTGGAGAAAAGCATCAGCTTCCAGCTACAGGTAACGGATGCGGCCTTTGAGCGGCTGCAAAATAAAATCGAGCAGTTTGTGGAAAATCGCGAGGACTTCTGTTATTCCAGTATCGGAGTGGTATTCTGCTTTGTCCATATACCATTCAAACGAAAGAAGCATTATTTCTGTTCACAGTTTGTTGCAGAGATTCTTGCGGAATCCGGAGCATTGAAGCTGAAACGGCGTCCCTCCCTGTATCTGCCCAATCATTTTTACCGGGAATTAAAGGAAGCTGTGGAGCTGCAGGAAATTCAGTACGATATTTTGCCGGAGGCAGTTTAAACGAAGTAGAGCGAAGTCAGAGCAATTTCTTGTTCTGGCTTTTTTTAGAACATCATGCATTGAATACAAAGCTTTTTTTATCTGACAGTCATCACTATATACGCGTGGAATAGGAGGAAGTGCAATATGAAGGAAAACAGATATTTTCAAATGATTTATCTTTTATTGGATAAAGGACAAATGACTGCACCAGAGCTGGCAGATTATTTCGAGGTGTCGATCAGAACGATATACCGTGATATTGACATTCTGAGCTCAGCCGGGATTCCGATTTATGCTACGCAGGGAAAGGGAGGAGGCATAGCGATTCAGGACAGCTATGTTTTAAAGAAATCACTTCTCAGCGAGCAGGAACAGAAGCAGATTCTCATGGCCCTGCAGGGCATCCGTGTGCTGGAGGATGAGCAGATAAATATGCTGTTATCCAAACTGAGCGGCGTATTTCAAAGACAGCAGGGAAACTGGCTGGAAATCGATTTTTCAACATGGACAAAAAGTGGTGCGGGAAAACATAATTTTCAATTACTGCAAAGCGCCATATGGAAAAGCAGAATCGTTTCCTTTTCTTATTACAGCGGAAAAGGTGAACAAACCAAACGGATTATTGAACCGCATAAGCTTGTTTTCAAGACCTCTGACTGGTATTTGTATGGTTACTGCACGCTGCGTAAGGATTTTCGATTCTTCAAATTAACACGGATAAGAGATCTAAAGCTGCAGGATGCGGAATTTATGCGGGAAACACCGGAGCATATCTTTGAAAGATCGGACGAATTTGAGATGAAAACCGTGCAGGTTACCCTTTTGTTTGATGCGGGGATGTCCCATGAGGTATATGAAAAATTCGATGAGGAAGTAAGCGAGCAGGAGGATGGCAGCTTACTGGTGACTACGATTTTACCGGATAATGAGTTATTATACAGCTATGTCCTTTCCTGCCGGGAAAGGGTTGAAGTATTATCACCTCCGTATGTACGTGATAACGTTAGGAAAAGAGTTAGAAAAATGCTGGAAATATATAAAACATGACACCGTGTTGCAGGTTATGAATGGTATGATGATGGCAACATAGGGAGGCGAAATCATCTGCAGAGTCAGGGAATATACTGTGCCGAAGAAGCTGAAGGAGGATTGTATGTCAGGCCTTCAGCAGCAGGCCAGTCTGAGGATTTGTGCAGATTGAACAGCCGTATATGTTTGTTATCAGATACCTGTATGACGGGGCATACGATAACTCGAAAGGAGTACCATATGAATAAAGCTTTGATTGTAATTGATATTCAAAATGATATCACCAAAAATTATAAGGAGATCATTGATAATATCAACAGCGCTATCGACTGGGCGGTGGCGCATGAAATTCCGGTTGTTTATATACGGCATGAGAATTTATCACAGGGAACAAGAACCTTTAAGCCCAATACGCGTGGTTCTGAATTGGCCTGTGATTTAAAGATTGTATCCGATTGTATTTTCACAAAATACAAGGGGAATGCATTAACCAGTGAAGCATTTTCTGACTTTGTGCGCATGGAATTACTGATTTCTATTTAACCGGGGCGGATGCCTGCGCGTGTGTAAAATCAACCTGCTATAATTTGCTGAAGGATCACTATAAGGTCACGGTTCTGTCGGATTGTATCACAAGCTATGATAAAAGAAAGCTGGATGAAATGCTGCAATATTACGAGAAAAAAGGCAGTACGATTGCCACACTGCAGGAGCTGCAAAAAGAATAGGCAGATAAGTGCGGCTTTTCAGGAAGGATGTAATATATCTGTAAAAAGGTAGCGGACAATAGCTTCTATGTACATTGCCTCGCATGGGACAATAGTCATACAGCATACGGAGAGGGCATGAAGCCATTTTTGAGCTGCATCAGGCAAAGCGGGTCTAACAGTCTGAATTTTTAAAAAGCAACGAGAAAAGAAAACGCATCAATCAGGAGCACGTCTCTCATGTGATGCGTTTTTATTTCAGCTTAGCGGTAATGTCCCCTTAACACAGCCTGCTGCAGGATATGTTGTTCCATTGCTGCCAGCAGATGCTTCTTTCTCGCAGTAGGCGGCAGTGTCAGGACAGTATCCAGAACATATACGGTAAATTGATAGGTATGCGACCAGTGGAACGGCGGCTTGCCTGCCATATCCAATCCCCTGTATTGCACCCGACAGGCTTGGCACCTGTGCCCCGCGGGGAATATTCCCCGGGATGATTGACATCACAGGAAGATTCCAGATTACCCAGTGATTATATGCCGGTATCGGATGATCCATATCATTCAGAATAACTGCCAGGGATACTGCCTCCTCGCAAAGTCCGTGCAGCACCAGCTCCGGCGATTGATCCGCGCCATATCCGGTATGTATAACAGGAATCAGCGCACCATCCGGAAAGCTGGGAGAAGATATTGTCAGTATTTGCATAAAAGACCTCCATTTTTAATGATATAAGGTTAACATAAACGCATTCTCAGTGCAACCGGTTGAATGACACATGAACGAAGATTAAAAAGATTCCCCGAAGCAGCGTGCAATTGCTTGGGAATTGTTACATTTTATCTTGAAATATATGAAGGAACCCTCTAAAATAGAAGAGCTGTATAATTGAGGGAGGATTTATTTGTGCACAAAAACAGAGGAGAGTGGTCTAACCACCTCGGATTTATCCTGGCAGCTGCCGGCTCGGCAGTAGGTCTGGGGAATATCTGGAAGTTTCCAGGAAAGCTTGGGGCAAACGGAGGCGGTTTGTTTCTGTTGATTTACATAGTGGTTGTAGCAGTGATCGGTCTGAGCATTATGCTGGCAGAGCTGGCGATTGGTAGAGCAACGCAGAAAAACGCTGTTGGAGCATTTCGCAAGCTGAATAAAAAGTGGATGTTTGCCGTTGTGATCGGCATGATCACCTTGTTTGTTATTTTATCCTATTACAGCATCGTTGGCGGCTGGATCATGAAATATATTGCCGTTTATTTCGGCGGTGCACATTTTTCAGGAGCTGCAACGCAGTATCAGGATTTCTTTACCGGCTTTATCACGGATTCGATAGAGCCAATTTTGTGGGGACTGCTGTTTCTTGGCTTGTGTATCTTCATTATTTTAAAGGGCGTTGCAGAGGGTATCGAGAAAATCAGTAAGGTTTTAATGCCAGCTCTCTTTCTTTTGCTGATTGCGACGGCGATTCGCTCGGTTACTTTGCCGGGCGCTATGGAAGGCGTGCGCTTCATGCTGCATATCGATTTCTCCGCCTTCCATACAGATATGCTGGTTGCGGCAGTAGGACAGGCCTTTTTCTCGCTCTCCGTGGGAATGGGCATCCTTATCACCTATGGATCCTATGTGGGAAAGAAGGAAAATCTGATGAAAAGTGCGGTCTGGATTTGTGTGCTGGATACCCTGGTCGCCATTCTGGCAGCCTTTGCCATCATTCCGGCAGTCTTTGTGACCATGGGGGCTGAAGGACTTGGTATGGGCGGAGGATTTGCATTTATGGCACTGCCCAATGTGTTTGCTTCCATTCCCGGAGGTATTATCTTCGGGGCTGTCTTCTTCATTCTCTTGTTTCTGGCAGCATTGACAAGTGCCATCAGTATACTGGAGAGCATCATTGCCTGTATGAGTGAGGAATTTCATATCACGAGGAGAAAGGCTGTAGTCTGGCTGTTTCTGCCGCTCATGATTTTAGCCGCCGGCTATTCCCTGTCGCAGCTGGAGTCACGCGGATTGAACCTGCCCTGGTTTGATATGCGAAACGGGTTACAGCTGCTGCCCATGAATGCTGTGATGGAGAAATTTACAGATAATCTGATGATTCCGCTTGGTGCACTTTGCTTCTGTGTATTTACCGGATGGGTGTGGGGTGTCCAGAAAGCTACAGACGAATTCGAGAACGAAGGTACACTGCGGTTTCGCTGGAAAAGCTCTGGTCCCTTGCTATCCGCTATCTGGCACCGGCAGCGATTCTGATGATTCTCTATTTTACGATTTGTGAAGGAATGATTCTGTCCTGAAAATCAATTGCCTGTCTTAGTACAGGCTTTTTTTCTGCGAGTATTTAAATCAAATTTTCCTGGACAAACAGCATCTGCACAGCAGCACGGCATGGAGACTTATCAATATTTTTCAGCAAGGAGTGCAAAGTGATTGCTTACCTTATGGCAAAGAACATCCATACTGGAAATATTTAACCTCTATTTCCTGAAAACAAGGAATGTCGCTTTTGATAAATAGATGGTATAATTGAATACGAATTGTGAGTGCTGTATGGAAAAAATAAAATCAGTTTTACAGCAGGCCTTTGCAGTTGGCTGTCCCTGTGCGGTGCTGTACAGAAACTAAAATAGTAGAGAAATTCGTATTGTGATGGAAAGTGATTCTGCAGGGGTTATACAGGAGAATTCATCCTTTATTTTATATGTATTCCTCTGCCGGATGCTTATCAGGAGCTTACCACATGTTATTCACAGGAGGATATGGCGTGTAAGAAGAAGGTATTGCAGGGTGAACAAATCAAGGAAGTATTCTGCTGTTGATTGGAAAGGAGCGGCTATATGAAAAATAAACGTGTGCAAAAGCTGTCAGAACAAAAGCTGCTGCAGTATGGATGCAGTAAGGAAGGGATGACATACCGCTGTATCCGGAAGCTGAAGGCTCCGGATTTTTATGCGGTTATCACGTATGAAGGGCAGGAGCTGCATGCTGAAGTATACGATGCGCAGCTAAGGGAGCCCTATACACCATTTCACGTACCGGGGGCAAATGGCAGCTTTGTATCATCGATTCGTGAGGAGGTTGAGGAGCTGCTGGAGGACATGGTGCAGCAGTGTATCGATGGAAATCCATATCGTACGCGCATTCTGGATTATGTTGCTGAGCGTTATCAGAGCTATCCCCAATTTCCCTGGAAGAGTGCTCCGGAGCATGGAACCTTAAAGACAGCTAAGGGAAAGTGGTACGGTGTTATCATGCATATTCCCTATCGAAGTCTGGGTATTGATGTCGATGGTATGACGGATGTCTGTAACTTGAAAAATCGTCCGGAATTCATTCAGGAGTTGATCGATTATAAATGTTTTTATCCTGCGTATCATATGAATAAAACATACTGGTTTACGATTCTGCTTGATCAAAAGCTGTCCTGGAAGCAGCTTCAAAAGCTCATTGATGAAAGCTATCGGCTGGTGAGTGCTGGTAAATAGCGTTGGAATCAGTGAAAAAAGAGAAGTCATAGAAAAGGAGCTGTTATCAAATGGAATGGATGGAACGATTGAATGAGGCAATTGCATATATGGAGGAGCATATGCAGGAGGAAATCAGCTTTGAAGAGGTCGCAAAAATTGCGTGTACATCCTCCTATAATTTTCAGCGGATGTTCTCTTACATGACCGGTATCTCCCTGTCGGAGTACATACGCAGAAGAAGGATGAGTCTTGCAGCAGAGGAATTGCAGCAGGGGACGGATAAGATTATAGATATTGCATTGCGTTATCAATACGCATCTCCAACCGCTTTTAATCGGGCATTTCGCTCTGTCCATGGCATTGCACCATCTCAGGTGCGCAATGCCCAGGCTGCCGTAAAGCTGTATCCGCCGCTTCACTTTCAGCTTTCTATCGCAGGAAGCAGGGAATTGAATTACAGAATTGTAAAGAAGGATGCCTTTCGCGTTGTCGGAGTTTGCCATGAGCTGGAAAAGGAGCTGGAGAAAAATTATGAGGTGGTTCCCAATCTCTGGCGGACAGCGGCAGAAGATGGAACGATTGCAGACCTTTCAGCACATATCGACGCAAAGGAGCCAAGCGGTCTGTTGGGAATCAGTATGTGTCAGGACTTGAAGGACTGGAAGTTCTGGATCGGAGTGGTGAGCGAAGAACCGCTGAACGGATATGAAGAACTTCAGCTACCTAAGGCATCCTGGATCGTATTCCAATGCGAAGGAACGCATGCGTCCATTCAGGAGCTGGAGCGCAGAATCTGGACGGAATGGTTTCCATCAACCGGCTATCAGTATGTAAACGGACCGGTGATGGAGGTCTATCTGGACCCTGATCCTAGCTCCTCAAGGCTTGAGATGTGGCTGATGATCACTGACATGTGAAAAGCACGCAGTATCGGACAGAGAAAGAGAGGATAGAAAGGACATAAATTTATATACTAATACCATACAAAGCAGGAGGAATCAAATATGAGCGAACCGTTTCATATCGTAGAAAGAGAAAGCTTTCGTGTTGCAGGCTATTGCATACATACGACAAATAAGAGAAAAGAAGGACAGAAAGCAATACCCCGGCAATGGGAGGAGCTTCAAACACAGGGACAGCAGAAGGAATTGATGTCCCATATGAATCAGGAGCCCTTTGGTCTGTTTGGTATCAGTGTTTATAATACAGCAGCAGATGACAGTCGTAAATTCGATCATTGGATTGCTGTTTCCAGCGATCATGCAGTTACAGGGGAGCTGGAAGAATATATCGTGCCCGCTGCAACCTGGGCAGTATTTCCCTGTACATTGGATACCATTGGAAAAACAGAGGTGCAGGCAATCATGAAATGGCTTCCGAAATCTGATTACAAGCCGCTGAATTCCGGATACATCACCGGAAGGATGAAAGCAAAGGCGCCGGATATCACATATTACGGAGAAAATGATCTGGTTGAGGTATGGGTGGCAGTGGAAAAGAGATAAAAAAACTGACAACTAACAGCTTATCGATGCATGAGGGATTCTTACTTTATGCATCTTTTTATTTAAGCCGGGGGGATGTTAGAGTGTTAGGAACGGTTAAGTCTATCATAATTCATACTAAAAATTTTCAATGATTGACGATGGTTTCAGCATCCGCTATAATCAAACCATAGAGAAGGCAGTCAAAGCATAATTAAGCAAACAGATAAAAGCCAGTCATCTTCTTGTTACTTCTCATTGCAGCAATAGAATCACAGCGCTATTTGTCTGTTCAGGCTTTATATTGTGTTAAAATGAAGTGTGCGACAATTATGAAGATAAAACAGCCGATGTGATATGAAGGAGGTACTATGATGCATAAATTAGAAAAAAAGGTAATTCTGATCGATGTGGACGGAACGCTGGTGGATTATGAAAATCATCTTCCGCCTTCCGCAGTCAAAGCAATACGTATGGCCAGAGCACAAGGACATCTGGTTTATATCTGTACGGGTAGAAGCCGCAGCGAGGTGTATGACGAAATTTGGAATATCCGTCTGGATGGTATGATTGGTGCAAATGGCGGATATATTGAGCATCATGGGGAGGTATTGTTTCATGCACATTTAAAAAAAGAACAGTGCAGTGCAATCGTAGACTGGCTGCATAGCCGCAATCTGGAATTTTATCTGGAAAGCAATACGGGTTTGTATGCCAGTGAACATTTTGAAGAAGCGGGAGAACCCGTTATGCAGAAATATATGCAGCGCAAGGGAAACGGGCAGGAGAATATCCATATACGCGCACAGTATCCGGATATGGTGTTTGGAGAAAATCTGTATCGGGAGGATGTGAATAAAATCAGCTTTATTCTAAATTCCTATGCAGATGTGACTGCCGCAGCGCAATTCTTTCCGGATCTAAAAATCAGCACCTGGGGTGGCAAGGGAGAAACAGCTCTTTTTGGTGATATCGGAATACAGGATATTGACAAGGCAACAGCGATCTCTCTTCTGCTGAAGTATCTTCATATGGAGCAAAAGGATACGATTGCTTTTGGAGATGCGGCGGTGGATATTCCTATGCTGGAATACTGCGCGTTGGGTATCGCAATGGCTAGTGGAGGTAAGGAAAATAAAGCCATGGGGGATGATATTACAGCTGCCGCAAAGGATCA
>OAWZ01000911.1_pt1 | contig 11531 bp, 10 predicted proteins | sample 1477091 | NCBI WGS metagenome assembly OAWZ01 (sample SAMEA2580282, study PRJEB22360) | human gut metagenome | biome: human gut; feature: human-associated habitat; material: faeces | place: Denmark | collected 2008/2010
GCGCTGTCGGCAATACCGAACAGGTAGATCGAGGCGACAGGCAGCAGCCACAGGGTTTCAAATAGCATTCCCGTCTGCGCTTCCACGGCAATTTTTTTACGCACCAGGCCGTAGAAGGCAAAGCTGAACGCCAGCCCCAGGGCGATAACCGGCAGTGAGCCGAAGGTCCACAGCTGTACCAGCACGCCGCAGAAGGCCAGAATCACCGCCACCCACTGCATCCGGCGAAAGCGCTCACCAAGGAAAATCATCCCCAGCAAAATATTGACCAGCGGGTTAATAAAGTAGCCCAGGCTGGCTTCGAGCATGTGATGGTTATTCACCGCCCAGATAAACAGCAGCCAGTTTCCGCCAATCAGCACCGCAGAGAGAGCGAGCAGGAAGACCTTCTTCGGGGTTTTCAGCAGCGTTTTGACGCCTGACCACTGACGGCTGATACTCATCAGCGCAATCATGAAGAAAAAGGACCAGATGACGCGGTGAGTGAGGATCTCGTCCGCCGGGACATAGGCGATAAGTTTGAAGTACGCCGGTGCGATACCCCAAATAAAATAAGCGGCAAGGGCGAGTAAAACGCCCTGCCGCGTCTGTTTAGCATCCATCGGGAAAATCCGTTACAAAAAAGTGAAGTAATTTTACCCGAATTTGCCGTCTCAACCCACCATATAAGTGGCGGTTGCGCTGGCGATATAAACCTGCTCTTCGTTATGCAGCTCAACGCGGGCGACGGCAACTTTATTCCCGGCGCGCAGCAGGCTGCTGGTGCAGGTGAAGCGGTTTCCGCGTCCCGGACGCAGGTAGTCGACGCGTAAATCGATGGTGCCCATGCGCGACAGGCGCTGGCGTAACTCATCTTCGTTGATGGTGTCATGGCGCGTCAGCGTGCTGCCCACGCACACCAGACCGGCCGCCACGTCCAGCGCGGAGGCAATGACCCCGCCGTGCAAAATGCTTTGCGCCCAGTTACCGACCATCATTGGCTGATTATTGAAACTCAGCTGAGCGAAGTCTTTTTCGTATCGCTCCAGCTCAAGACCCAGTGCACGGTTGAACGGCATGTGGTACACAAAAATCTCGCCCACGAGCTTTAAGGTTTCTTCGGCGGTGAGTGTGGCTGACATCTGACGTGGCATCCTTGTTGTTAACAAAATGTTGATTTTATGCTTCGGGATAAAGGAATGCCACTTTAAGAAACGAGGAAGCGGAAGTTATCGCAGAAGTCTGTAGAATGCCCGGACAAAACTATTCATTAAATGTCACCATTTCAGGAGAACACCACCGATGCGGACGTATCTGGGTTGGTTACTGGCGGCGGTTGCGCTGCCCCTCACAGCATATGCGCAGGAAGCGACGATCAAAGAGGTGCATGATAAACCTGCCGTTAAGGGCAGCATCATCGCCAATATGCTTCAGGAGCATGACAATCCGTTCACGCTGTACCCTTATGATACAAACTACGTGATCTACACCCAGACCAGCGATCTCAACAAAGAGGCGATAAGCTCCTATAACTGGTCTGATAATGCGCGTAAAGATGAGGTGAAGTTCCAGCTCAGCCTCGCCTTCCCGTTCTGGCGCGGCATCCTGGGGCCGAACTCGGTGCTTGGCGCGTCTTACACGCAGAAGTCATGGTGGCAGCTCTCCAACAGCGGGGAATCTTCACCGTTCCGCGAAACCAACTATGAACCGCAGCTGTTCCTCGGTTTCGCCACCGATTATGAGTTTGCAGGCTGGACGCTGCGAGACGTGGAGGTGGGCTATAACCACGATTCCAACGGTCGTTCCGACCCAACCTCACGCAGCTGGAACCGCATCTATACGCGTCTGATGGCGCAGAACGGCAATTTCATGGTGGAAGTGAAGCCGTGGTACGTGGTGGGCAGCACCGATGACAACCCGGATATCACCAAATATATGGGCTACTATCAGCTTAAAGTGGGCTATCAGCTGGGTGACGCGGTGCTGAGCGCCAAAGGCCAGTACAACTGGAATACCGGCTACGGCGGTGCAGAGCTGGGCCTGAGCTACCCGGTAACGAAACACGTTCGTCTTTATACTCAGGTGTATAGCGGGTATGGCGAATCGCTGATCGACTACAATTTCAATCAGACCCGCGTCGGTGTGGGCGTCATGCTGAACGATATTTTCTAAGCTGCTCGAATGTTTTTGCGTTAAACGTTGAAGTTTCTCTCTCAGGCGCTGAAAATAGCGCCTGTTTCATTTCTGGCATATGGGGTTAACGTGGCGCAGGCGGAAGTATTGAATCAGGAATCGCTGGCTAAACAGGTTTTGCAGGAAACCTTTGGCTACCAGCAGTTCCGCCCTGGCCAGGAAACCATCATTGAAACCGTGCTGGAAGGCCGCGATTGCCTGGTGGTCATGCCGACCGGCGGCGGAAAATCGCTCTGCTATCAGGTGCCCGCGCTGGTGCTTAACGGCCTGACGGTCGTGGTATCGCCTCTTATTTCCCTGATGAAAGACCAGGTCGACCAGCTGCTTGCCAACGGCGTGGCGGCGGCCTGCCTGAACTCGACGCAGACCCGCGAGCAACAGCAAGAGGTAATGGCCGGGTGCCGCACCGGGCAGATCCGCCTGCTGTATATCGCGCCAGAACGCCTGATGCTGGACAACTTCCTCGATCATCTGGCGCACTGGAATCCGGTGCTGCTGGCGGTGGATGAAGCGCACTGTATCTCCCAGTGGGGGCACGATTTCCGCCCGGAATACGCCGCGCTTGGCCAGCTTCGTCAGCGCTTCCCCGAGCTGCCGTTTACTGCGCTTAGCGCCACGGCGGACGACACCACGCGTCAGGACATCGTTCGCCTGCTGGGGCTGAACGACCCGTATATTCAGGTCAGCAGCTTCGACCGCCCGAACATCCGCTATATGCTGATGGAGAAGTTCAAGCCGCTGGATCAGCTCTTACGCTACGTGCAGGAGCAGCGCGGAAAGTCCGGCATCATCTACTGCAACAGCCGGGCGAAGGTGGAAGACACCGCCGCGCGTCTGCAAAACCGTGGCTTTAGCGCCGCGGCCTATCACGCCGGGCTGGAGAACCATATCCGCGCCGACGTGCAGGAGAAATTCCAGCGCGACGACCTGCAAATCGTGGTCGCAACGGTGGCGTTCGGGATGGGGATCAACAAGCCCAACGTGCGCTTTGTGGTGCATTTCGACATTCCGCGCAATATCGAATCCTACTATCAGGAAACCGGCCGCGCCGGGCGTGACGGCCTGCCTGCGGAAGCGATGCTGTTTTACGATCCGGCGGATATGGCGTGGCTGCGCCGCTGTCTCGAGGAGAAACCGCAGGGGCAGTTGCAGGATATCGAACGCCACAAGCTTAACGCGATGGGGGCCTTCGCCGAAGCGCAAACCTGCCGCCGTCTGGTGCTGCTCAACTACTTTGGTGAAGGGCGTCAGGCACCGTGCGGCAACTGCGATATCTGCCTCGACCCGCCGAAGCAGTACGATGGCCTGATGGACGCGCGCAAAGCGCTCTCGACTATCGGACGCGTGAACCAGCGCTTCGGGATGGGCTACGTCGTTGAAGTGCTGCGCGGGGCTAACAACCAGCGTATCCGCGATATGGGTCACGACAAGCTGCCGGTTTATGGCATCGGGAAAGACCAGAGCCACGAGCACTGGGTGAGTATCATCCGCCAGCTGATCCATCTCGGCTTTGCCACGCAGAACATTGCCCAGCACTCTGCGCTTCAGCTGACCGAAGCGGCGCGACCGGTCCTGCGTGGCGAGGTTGAACTGAAGCTCGCCGTTCCGCGCGTTGTCGCCCTGAAGCCGCGCGTGATGCAGAAATCCTACGGCGGTAACTACGATCGCAAGCTGTTCGCCAAGCTGCGTAAGCTGCGTAAAGCCATTGCGGATGAAGAGAACATCCCGCCATACGTGGTGTTCAACGACGCGACGCTTATCGAGATGGCCGAGCAAATGCCGCTCAGCGCCAGCGAGATGCTCAGCGTCAACGGCGTCGGCACGCGTAAGCTGGAGCGCTTTGGTAAAGAGTTTATGGCGCTCATCCGCTCTCACGCTGATGGTGATGATGAGGAGTAGTCAGCCGGGCGAAAAAGTGCCAGGATGGTGACTCACTACATTATTTCCCCGCGAGCTAATTATGTTAATGCTATTTCTCACCGTGGCGTTAGTGCACATCGTGGCGCTGATGAGCCCTGGCCCTGACTTTTTCTTCGTGTCACAAACGGCCGTCAGCCGCTCCCGCAAAGAGGCAATGATGGGTGTGCTCGGTATTACCATGGGCGTCATGGTCTGGGCGGCGGTTGCGCTGCTCGGTCTGAACCTGATCCTGGCGAAAATGGCGTGGCTGCATAACATCATCATGGTCGGCGGCGGTCTGTACCTGTGCTGGATGGGCTACCAGATGCTGCGCGGGGCGCTGAAAAAAGAAGAGAAAAAGCCGGAAGAGCCAAAGGTGGAGCTGGCAACGGGCGGGCGCAGCTTTGTGAAAGGGTTGCTGACCAACCTCGCGAACCCGAAAGCGATTATCTATTTCGGCTCCGTGTTCTCGCTGTTTGTGGGTGATAACGTCGGCGCGGGCGCGCGCTGGGGGATCTTCCTGCTGATCGTTGTTGAGACGTTCGCCTGGTTTACCGTTGTGGCAAGCCTGTTCGCCTTACCGGCGATGCGTCGCGGCTACCAGCGCATCGCGAAGTGGATCGATGGCTTTGCCGGCGCGCTATTCGCCGGCTTCGGCATCCATCTCATCATCTCTCGCTAGGCATGACGCGCTGACGCAAGCAGCGCGCCAACCAGCATAAACAGCGAGCCAAAGACTTTATTCAGGGCCTTCATCTGCTTAGGCCCTTTGATCCACGCCGCAATTCGCTGCGCCAGCGTCGCGTAACCAATCATCACAATGATATCGACAATAATGGTGGTCGCGCCCAGCACCACGTACTGCATCACCTGTGGCTGATGCGGCACGATAAACTGCGGGAACAGGGCGGCGAGGAACACGATGCTTTTCGGGTTGGTCAGGTTAACGAACACCGCGCGTTTAAACAGGTGGCCGCGTGTTTGCGTCCGGGAGAGCGTATGCAGATCAATCGAGCCTGCGGCGCGCCACTGCTGAATACCCAGCCAGATAAGATACGCTGCGCCAGCCCATTTCAGCACCTCGAAGGCCAGCACCGAACGGGAGAACAGCGTGCCCAGACCAATCCCCACCAGCACAATATGAATGCCAAGCCCGGTCTGTAAACCGGCGATTGACGCCGCCGCGCCGCGATAGCCGTGATTAATGGAGGTGGTCATGGTGTTGATTGCGCCCGAGCCAGGTGAAAGGCTGAGGATGATGGATGTCAGCAGGTAGGCGAACCACCATTCGAAGGTCATTTGAAACTCCCGGATCGTCTGTTTTTATGCCACAATACGCTATTGTTGAGTCATTTTGTGACCGGTGACGAAAAAAACGATATTCCCTGAATTACGGGGGGTGGAAACCCAATGTTTCAGCAGAAAAAGGACTGGGAAACACGAGAAAACGCATTTGCTGCTTTCTCCATGGGGCCGCTGACCGATTTCTGGCGCCAGCGTGAGGAAGATGAGTTTATGGGCGTCGGGGAAATCCCGGTACGCTTCGTTCGTTTCCGTGATGAAAAAAATGACCGGGTGATTGTGGTCTGCCCCGGGCGCATCGAAAGCTATATCAAATATGCCGAGCTGGCGTATGACCTGTTCCATCTGGGCTTTGATGTGTTAATTATCGACCATCGCGGGCAGGGGCTTTCCGGCCGGATGTTGCCGGATACCCATCGCGGCCACGTGGATAACTTCAGCGATTACGTCGACGATCTGGCCGCGTTCTGGCAGCAGGAAGTGGAGCCCGGACCGTGGCGCAAGCGTTATATTCTTGCCCACTCCATGGGGGGCGCGATCTCGACGTTGTTTTTGCAGCGCCATAAGCACCAGTGTGACGCCATTGCGCTGACCGCGCCGATGTACGGCATTGTGATACGTTTTCCTGACTGGATGGTGCGCCATCTTCTCGACTGGGCTGAGGGCCATCAGCGCATTCGAGAAGGCTATGCCATCGGAACAGGACGCTGGCGGGCATTGCCGTTTGCCATCAACGTCTTAACCCACAGTCGGCAGCGTTATCGCCGCAACCTGCGTTTTTATGCCGATGAACCGCGTCTGCGGGTCGGCGGCCCTACCTGGCACTGGGTGCGGGAAGGTATTCATGCCGGTGAGCAGGTGCTGGCGGGCGTAGGCGATGATGACACGCCGACGCTCCTGATCCAGGCGGAAGAAGAGCGTGTGGTGGATAACCGCATGCATGACCGCTATTGTGAACTTCGCGCCGCTGCGGGCCATCCCTGTGAAGGGGGTAAACCGCTGGTCATCAACGGTGCGTACCATGAGATCCTTTTTGAAAAGGACGCTATGCGCTCAGTCGCGCTCAACGCCATTGTTGAATTTTTCAACAGGCATAACTGATTATTGTTTTCCACCAGAGGTTGAAATCCCTATGTACCAGGTTGTTGCATCTGATTTAGATGGCACGCTGCTTTCCCCCGACCACACCCTGTCGCCTTATGCGAAAGAGACCTTAAAACTCCTGACTGCCCGTGGCGTGAACTTTGTCTTCGCCACTGGCCGCCACCACGTGGACGTGGGGCAGATCCGCGATAACCTGGAGATCAAGTCGTACATGATCACCTCTAACGGTGCGCGCGTACATGACACGGACGGCAACCTGATTTTTACCCACAATCTCGATCGCGACATCGCCACCGATTTGTTCGGCATTGTGCATAACAACCCGGATATCGTGACTAACGTTTACCGCGACGACGAGTGGTTTATGAACCGCCACCGCCCGGAAGAGATGCGCTTTTTCAAGGAAGCCGTATTCCAGTACTCACTGTACGAGCCGGGTCTGCTGGAGCCGGAAGGGATCAGTAAGGTGTTCTTCACCTGTGTAAATCATGAGGAGTTACTGCCGCTGGAGCAGGCGATCAACGCCCGCTGGGGCGACCGCGTGAACGTGAGCTTCTCCACGCTGACCTGTCTGGAAGTGATGGCGGGCGGGGTGTCCAAAGGTCACGCGCTGGAAGCGGTAGCGAAACGGCTGGGCTTTGATCTGAAAGACTGTATTGCCTTTGGCGATGGCATGAACGATGCCGAGATGCTCTCCATGGCGGGTAAAGGCTGCATCATGCAGAACGCGCATCAGCGCCTGAAAGATCTGCACCCGGAGCTGGAAGTGATCGGCACCAACGGCGATAACGCCGTGCCTAAGTATCTGCGCAAACTGTACCTTGAATAATCTTCAATTGATTGTTTATTGTTCAGATGTCAACTAAAGAGTTCGCTACAATGCCTTTCCTTCTTTCTGAGAGACAAGCATTGTGGCGCTACTCATTATCACCACTATCCTGTGGGCCTTCTCCTTTAGTCTGATTGGCGAATACCTTGCCGGATCGGTCGACAGCTACTTCTCGGTGCTGATGCGCGTGGGGCTGGCGGCGCTGGTGTTCCTGCCGTTCCTGCGTACCCGCGGGCAATCGCTAAAAACCATTCTGCTGTACATGCTGGTAGGCGCGATGCAGCTCGGCATCATGTACCTGTTCAGCTTCCGGGCCTACGTTTACCTGTCCGTCTCGGAATTTCTGCTCTTCACCGTGCTGACGCCGCTCTACATCACGCTGATTTATGACTTGCTCAGCAGGCGCCGCCTGCGCTGGGGATATCTGCTGAGCGCTGCGCTGGCAGTGATTGGCGCGGCGATTATTCGCTATGACAAGGTGAGCGATCACTTCTGGACCGGGCTGATGTTCGTCCAGCTGGCCAATATCAGCTTCGCCATCGGGATGGTGGGTTACAAACGCCTGATGGAGACTCGTCCGATGCCGCAGCATAACGCGTTTGCGTGGTTCTATATGGGCGCGGCGATTGTCGCGGTAGCGGCGTGGTTTCTGCTCGGCAATCCGCAAAAGCTGCCGACTACCTCCGTGCAGTGGAGCGTTCTGGTCTGGCTGGGCGTGGTGGCGTCGGGGCTGGGCTATTTTATGTGGAACTACGGCGCTACGCAGGTAGACGCCGGGACGCTGGGGATCATGAACAATGTGCACGTGCCGGCGGGGCTACTGGTGAACCTCGCCATCTGGCAGGAGCAGCCGCACTGGCCGAGTTTCCTTATTGGGGGAACGGTGATCCTGGCTTCGCTGTGGGTACATCGCCGCTGGGTCGCTCCGCGCTCCGCACAAACGGAAGATGGTCGCACGCGTGGTTCCGCGCTGAGCGAATAAACGCTTCCGTAATCGGCTGACGCTGCTCGCCGTCGCGCACGGCGGCGTACAGCCGGCTCCACAGTCCTTCACCCAGGGTTTTGGTGGCCACCAGACCCTGGCGTTCAACCGTCTCGACCACCCAGTGCGGCAGCGCCGCAATCCCCATTCTGGCCGCCACCATCTGAATTAACAGCAGCGTGTTATCCACGCTTTTCAGCTGTGGGCTGATGCCCGCGGGTTGCAGGAAATGGCGCCAGATATCCAGACGACTGCGCTGTACCGGGTAAATCAGCAGCGTCTCCGTTGCCAGATCTTCCGGCGTGATACGCGTTTTAGCGGCCAGCGGATGGTCCGGGGCCAGCACCAGACGCACCTCAAAATCAAACATTGGCGAATAGTGCAGACCGCTGCGCGGCAGAATATCTGAGGTCATCACCAGATCCAGCTCACCCTGCTGAAGCGACGGCTGCGGATCAAACGTGACGCCGGATTTGAAGTCCATCTCCACCTGCGGCCACTTCTGGCGGAAGTTCTCAAGCGCGGGGGTCAGCCACTGAATACAGCTGTGACACTCAATGGCGATGCGCAGGGTGGTCTGCTGCGGCTCGTTGCAGGACTGCAACGCGCTGGCAATCTGCGGCAACACCTGGTTCGCCAGCTGAAGCAAAATTTCGCCCTGCGGCGTAAAGCGCAAAGGCTGGCTCTTACGCACAAAAAGACGAAAGCCGAGGCGTTGTTCCAGATCGCTGAACTGGTGAGAAAGGGCAGACTGAGTCTGGTGCAGCGTGGCCGCTGCCGCCGCAAGAGAACCGCAGTTCCGCAACGCTTGTAGCGTTTTCAGGTGTTTTATCTCGATCATGAAAGTCCTTCACTTCGCCATGAACATTTTGCGCTTGAGGAATATACAGTACCTGCCAATTATAGAAGTGTAAACATCTGGACGTCTAAATAACGAATTTCTACAAGGGGTATGCCATGACAATCCGCACTCACACTCTCGGTTTCCCTCGCGTTGGCCTGCTTCGCGAGCTGAAAAAAGCGCAAGAAAGCTACTGGGCGGGTAACGCCACCCGCGAAGAACTGCTGGCCGTGGGACGCGAGCTGCGCGCCCGTCACTGGGATCAGCAAAAGCAGGCGGGCGTAGACCTGCTGCCGGTGGGCGATTTCGCCTGGTACGACCATGTTCTGACCACCAGCCTGCTGCTTGGCAACGTGCCGGCTCGTCATCAGAACAACGATGGATCGGTGGATATCGATACCCTGTTCCGCATCGGCCGTGGCCGCGCGCCAACGGGTGAGCCAGCGGCAGCGGCGGAAATGACCAAGTGGTTTAACACTAACTATCACTATATGGTGCCGGAGTTCGTTAAGGGCCAGCAGTTCAAACTGACCTGGACCCAGCTTCTGGATGAAGTGGACGAAGCGCTGGCGCTGGGTCACCAGGTGAAACCCGTGCTGCTGGGGCCGGTCAGCTACCTGTGGCTGGGCAAAGTGAAAGGGGGGGAGGTTGGCCCCCTCAACGTGCAGAACGCTATTCTGCCGGTTTATAAGCAGGTTCTGATTGAGCTGGGTAAGCGCGGTATTCAGTGGGTGCAAATCGATGAACCGGCGCTGGTGCTTGAGCTGCCGCAGGCGTGGCTGGATGCCTTCAAACCGGCGTATGACGCGCTCACGGGCCAGGTGAAGCTGCTGCTGACCACCTATTTCGAGGGCGTAACGCCGAACCTCGACACCATTACCGCGCTGCCGGTTCAGGGTCTGCACGTTGATCTCGTTCACGGCAAAGACGATGTGGCAGAGTTGCACAAGCGTCTGCCTGCGGAGTGGCTGCTCTCTGCCGGTCTGGTGAATGGTCGTAACGTCTGGCGTGCCGATCTCACCGGGAAATATGCACAAATCAAGGACATTGTCGGTAAACGTGAATTGTGGGTAGCCTCTTCCTGTTCCCTGCTGCACAGCCCGATCGACCTGAGCGTGGAGACCCGACTCGACCCTGAGGTGAAAAGCTGGTTTGCCTTTGCCCTGCAAAAGTGTGAGGAGCTGGCTCTGCTGCGCGACGCGTTGAACAGCGGCGACACGGCAGCGATTACCGACTGGAGCGCCCCGATCCAGGCGCGCCGTCACTCGACGCGCGTGCATAACCCGGCGGTGGAAAAACGTCTGGCAGCCATCACTGCCCGGGACAGCCAGCGCCAGAGCCCGTATGAAGTGCGCGCCGAAGCCCAGCGTGCGCGCTTTAACCTGCCCGCGTGGCCGACCACAACCATCGGCTCCTTCCCGCAGACTACCGAGATCCGCGGCCTGCGCCTGGACTTCAAAAAGGGCAATCTGGATGCGAATCACTACCGCACCGGCATTGCGGAGCACATCAAACAGGCGATCGTCGAGCAGGAACGTCTGGGTCTGGACGTGCTGGTGCACGGCGAGGCCGAGCGTAACGATATGGTGGAATACTTCGGTGAACACCTGGACGGCTTTGTCTTTACCCAGAACGGCTGGGTGCAAAGCTACGGCTCCCGCTGCGTGAAGCCGCCGGGGGGGGTCGGGGACGGCAGCCGCCCGGAAGCGATCACCGTGGAGTGGGCGAAGTATGCCCAGTCTCTGACCGACAAACCGGTAAAAGGCATGCTGACGGGGCCGGTGACCATTCTCTGCTGGTCGTTCCCGCGTGAAGATGTATCCCGGGAAACCATCGCCAAACAGATCGCCCTGGCGCTGCGTGATGAAGTGGCGGATCTCGAAGCGGCGGGGATTGGCATCATTCAGATCGACGAACCGGCGCTGCGTGAAGGCTTGCCGCTGCGTCGCAGCGACTGGGATGCTTATCTGACGTGGGGCGTGGAGGCGTTCCGCCTCAACGCGGCCGTCGCGAAGGACGACACGCAGATCCACACCCACATGTGTTACTGCGAATTTAACGACATCATGGACTCCATTGCCGCGCTCGACGCCGATGTGATCACCATCGAGACCTCGCGTTCAGACATGGAGCTGCTGGAGTCGTTCGAAGAGTTCGACTACCCGAACGAAATCGGGCCGGGCGTGTATGACATTCACTCCCCTAACGTGCCGAGCGTGGAGTGGATTGAATCGCTGCTGCAAAAAGCCGCCCGGCGCATTCCGGCGGAACGCCTGTGGGTAAACCCGGACTGCGGCCTGAAAACTCGCGGCTGGCCTGAAACCCGCGCGGCGCTGGCGAACATGGTGCAGGCGGCGCAGAATTTGCGTCAGGCGTAGTGGGGCTGGATTGCCCGGTTGGCG
>OAWZ01000922.1_pt1 | contig 11388 bp, 8 predicted proteins | sample 1477091 | NCBI WGS metagenome assembly OAWZ01 (sample SAMEA2580282, study PRJEB22360) | human gut metagenome | biome: human gut; feature: human-associated habitat; material: faeces | place: Denmark | collected 2008/2010
CATTCTTTACAGATTACCTCATGTTAAGCAATCCACTAAGTATTGGTATTATCGCAGTGTTTGTACTTGCGTTAATTGGTATTTATGTGTTGCAACGCAAGGGCACATCCTTCGGTAATCTCGTTATTATTGGTACCATTGTTGGTGCCGTACTCGGTATTGCAGTTCAAATCATTGCGGGCTTCCCAGATGATCCATCTAAAGTGGTTTACATCAAAGAAAGTACTAAGTGGTTCTCTCTAGTGGGGGGCGGCTTCATCGATTTGATCCGTATGCTTGTTATTCCTATTGTATTTATTTCTATCGTCCATGTTATCTTGCACATGGAGGCGGGTGCTAACCTTAAAAAGTTAGTAGTTGCCATGGTATCTACTAACCTTGGCATGGTAGCTGTTGCTGCTATCGTTGGTCTTATCTTGGGTAATGCCTTTGGTTTAGGTCAAGGTTTTGATGTAGTTGAATCTGGTAAAAAGATTCGCGAAATCAAACCAATGGTTGATACATTCCGTGCTTTGATTCCAAGCAATCCAATTCAAGCAGCTGCTGAAACAAATGTTATTGGCATCGTAGTATTTGCTATTATCTTGGGTAGCGTTGCTCGTTTGTTGAAGAAAACAGGCACAAATAGCATGGAAATCTTCACTAAGTTATTTGATGAACTTCATCAATTGATTTCTTGGGTGGCAGACTTCATTATTGGTCTTATGCCATACGGCGTAGTTGCATTGTTGGCATCTACATTGGCAACACGTGGCTTGCAAGCTATCTTAGACATGGGTCTATTCGTAGTATTGCTTTACGTTGGCCTTTTGATTATGTTCGTTGTTCAAGCTATCTTAATTGCTAGCTTTGGTTACAATCCGATTACATACTTCAAAAAAGCAAAAGCTCCGCTCTTGTTAGCTTTCACATCCCGTTCCTCTATGGGCGTATTGCCGTTAACTGTTGAAACATTGACAAAACGTCTTGGCGTAAATGCTACAACAGCTAATACAGTAGCATCCTTCGGTACTACTGCGGGCATGCAAGGTTGTGCCGGCGTATTCCCAGCACTTGTCGTTGTATATATCTCTAATGTAGCAAATATTCCGTTCGATTTGACTATGTACATCATGAGTGTTATTGTTATCGCTATCGGTTCCGTTGGTATCGCTGGTGTTCCTGGTACAGCTACAATGGCTGCATCCGTATCCCTTAGCGGTACAGGTCTTGGTGCGTACTTCACATCCATCAGCCCAATCCTTGCTATCGATCCATTGATCGACATGGGCCGTACATGCTTGAACGTATCTGGTTCTTTAACAAATGCTCTTGTAGTAGATAAAATTATGGGGACTATTGATAAAGATGCCTATAACAATCCGAATGAAGGTCGAGTTTAATAGGCAGACTTAGGATTATCTCAACATAATAGAATTTAATAAACATGAAAGAACAGCCTTTGGGCTGTTCTTTTTTTGTACGATTAGGATTCTCCATAGTTCTAATTAAAAGTGATTATTATTACAGATTGTAAAGTATGTTATTTGTAATTGATATTAAAAATGTGAGCTTAGCTACTAACATACGTATGCGTATATGGTATACTTACCATTACAAAGTTTTGTATTATGCTTAATAAATATAAGCCAAGAGGGTAATAGTATGATTACACAAGAATTGAAAGATCGATTAATTGCAGATTATCCAAAGTTTGAAGATATGACGCACAAATTCTATAAGAAAGAAATGTCTATTGCAGACTATAAAGGTCAATCTGGTGCTTATGGTAGTTACGCTGAGCGAGGTGCTAACTCCGGTATGAGCCGTTGGCGCTTTAATGGGGGCCGCATGACGCGTGAGCACATGCAGTTCTTAGCGGACTCCATTCGCAAATATAACTTACAACATGTACACTTCACTACCGGTCAATGTTTGCAAATGCATGGTCTCGATGGTGATACAATTTTAAACCTCTATAAAGAATGCTATGACCATGGTATCTATAATCGCGGTGCTGGTGGGGACAATCCAAATGTAGTGGCGAGTATTTTGCGCGGCATTGATCCTCGTGAAACCCTCGACATAACGCCGTATGCAACGGCTATTAGCGAGTTCCTTCTAGAGCAAATGTTCTACATCAAAATCCCTCGCAAGTTTAAAATGGGCATCGACAATGGCTTTGACAGCACGCCTCATGCTACATTTAAGGACCTTGGTTTCAATTTAACGAAACATAATACCTTTGATGTATACGCTTGTGGTGGTATTGGCCCAAATCCTCGCATTGGTATTCCTGTGGCACATGATGTGCAACCTGAAGATGTATTGTACCATGTGAAAGCTATGCTTATGGTATTTGCTAACCATGGCAATTTCAAAAACCGCGGTAAGGCTCGTACCCGTTACATGCCTGCTGAAATGGGCGGGGCTGAAGCTTTCATCAAGACCTATGAAGAAACATTGGCAATGGTGAAAGAAGTTGAGCAATTAACCATTAATCCAGCTGACTATGCGTATGAAATTACGAAAACGGGTAAACGTGATAATTCTGTGGAAAATGATCGTATTCACCGTCAAAAACAAGAAGGCTTATACTATGTAGAATACCATCCGGCAGGTGGCGATGCTAATGTAGAACATTTATTGTCTGCTCTTGATTATGTAGTAACACTAGATCAAGTGGAGGCTCGTATTGCGCCAGACCAAGCATTGTTCTTCATTAACCTTACTGCTGATGAGGCTCGTAAAATTGCAGAATTAACAGATGACAGTGCAGAAAATGACTTCCGCCGTTCCGTATCCTGTGTAGGCTCTACCGTGTGTCAAATCGGTATGCAAGACTCCAATGGTCTTTTAAAAGACATCTTCAGACACCTTGAAGAAAAAGGCGTAGATACAAGAAAACTACCTCGTTTACACATCTCCGGCTGTCCACACTCCTGCGGTACACACCAAATCGGTGAAATTGGTTTTCATGGTGCTGTAAAACTAGTAGATAAGAAACCTACAGTAGCCTTTATCCTCGTAGACGGTGGCTCTGAGCATATGGGCTCTGAAAACTTCGGTAAAATGGCAGGTAATATTGTAGCCACAAAAATCCCAGAATTCTTAGAAGCCTTGGCTAACATTCTTAATGAATCTCCAGAACCAGACTTTGGGACCTGGAGAATGACACACAAAGTGGAATACATGGAACTTATAAAAGCATTTGAGTAAAATCCTTTCCGCTTGTGATGGGGCCCCAGCAATTGAGTAGATATTATGTCGTTTGCTATGGGGCCCCGTTTCACTACGACAACTTAATTAAAAATAAAACTAGGTATCTCCTTGCTCCGTCCTTCGTAAAGTCGCTGCAGAAATACCTAGTTTTATTTTTATAACACCTGCTGTTAACTAGTCCCATAGCAAGCGACTAATCTCTTTCTATATATTGATGCTCCCATCACAAGCTACATCTGACATTTACTCAATCTGCTTTTTGTGGGGGATGGAGGGAAAGACTAGCCGCAGGCTAGCTTTTCCCAGACGGAGGGCGTGGCGCCACTACTATAAAGTTTATTATGATGCGTGAAATCATGGTGTTCTCTGGGTTTTATTTTAGGGATTAATTGTAATGGAGCTAGGCTAGTTTTATAGATAGATTATATCTGCCTTTGGGATGGGACACCTTTATAAGTAAAGTGATAAAAAAGTAAGTATACACTTGTGCAGCGACATTGCGAAGAACGGAGCAAACAAGTGTATACTTACTTTTTTTACCAAGTTGTACTAACGAAACGGGGCCCCATCCAAAAGGCAAATGTAGAAATAGAGATTAGCTCCATTACAATTAGATTGATTGGTTAAAACTAGATATCATATGATTTTGTGTGTTATAATAAGCTTTATAGTAGTTTTTGGAGGATTTATCAGATGTTATTTACCGTCAATACAGAAGTCTGTACACGATGCGGCCTTTGCGTAGCTGACTGTCCGACAGGCTTGCTAGTGATGTCCGAAAATGGGCCTGTAACTGGCAAAGGAGGTTGTATCTCCTGTGGGCATTGTATTTCTGTATGCCCTACACTTGCTCTTGATAGTGATATGACACCACGTAAAGAGCAAATTGATATCACAAAAGAACAAAAATTAACACCAGAGCAAGCTGAGTTATTCTTACGCAGCCGTCGCTCTATTCGTAATTATCAAAATAAACCAGTTCCTGCTGAGCTTATTCGCAAGGTATTAAACGTTGCGAGAATGGCTCCAACAGCGACAAATACACAAGGTATTTCCTATATTGTTGTTCGGGATAAACAAAAGTTGCGCCGCATTGCAGATCTCGTTCTTGAGTGGATGCATTTAGCTGCAAAAACTGTGCCCATTATGCGTCTTTATGCTCGTGCAGCACAAGCTGAAGTGGATAAAGGTAAGGAATATATCTTGCGCGATGCGCCTGCGTTAGTAGTGGCTATCGGTTCTAAAAAGGATATTCATCGTACTCACGATAGTGGTCATTCTTGCTTGTCTTATGCAGAGTTGTATGCACCAACATTAGGTTTAGGCACTTGTTGGGCAGGCTTCTTTGAACATGCTGGAGAAGCAGAATATAAACCATTATTGGACCTATTAGGTGTACCTGAGGATAAAATCATTGCTGGTGGTATCTTGATGGGCTATCCAAAGGTTCGTTACCGCAATATTGTGGAACGCCAACCATTGGACGTTACATTCGACACTGAAGAATAAACGTGAGTGATACTAAAGAATAAAATAAAAGCGATACTCTAAAAAGTTAGGGTATCGCTTTTTAGCATTATAAATAAAAGAACCGGCCTCTAATTTGATAGAGGTCGGTTCTTGTTTATTTAGTTTGCAGAGGTAATGCTACCTTTGAAAGTATCGTTGATGAATTGTTTAATTGCATCAGATTTGTAAATGTCTGCAATTTTTTTGTAAGTTTCATTGTCTTTGTCTTCACTACGTACCGCAAGTACGATAACTGTTAGTGGTTCATCTTTAGATTCGAAGAAGAAACCTTGTTTTTCTACACTAAGACCAGCACTTTGCACATAGTTCATTGGAATAACTGCAATTGTTACATCATCTAGACTACGAGGTAATTGAGCTGCTTCTAGTTCTTGAATCTTTATATTCTTCGGGTTAGATGTGATATCTGCAACTGTTGCTTTGAAGCCGACACCATCTTTTAACGTAATTAATCCAGCTTTAGCTAATAATGCTAATGCACGACCACCATTAGTAGGGTCATTTGGGATAGAAACAGTAGCGCCTTCAGGTACATCTTGTACGCTGTGTACACTATTACTATATAAGCCCATACGCACCAAAATTGTTTTACCGATTGCTACTAAGTTGGAACCATTTTGTTTGTTAAAGTTTTCCATAAATGGCACGTGTTGGTACGCATTCAATTGAATGTCACCATCAGCGAGGGCTTTATCTGGTGTTACATAATCGGAGAACTCTACAACTTTAAGGTCGATACCTTGTTTTTTAGCCTCTTTTGCAACTGCTTCAGCAACTTGAGCGTGAGGACCAGCAGTAGCACCGATTTTAATTTCCTTTGGTGCCTGACTAGATTGATTTGTATTTGTGCCACAGCCTGCGATGGCGAATGCTAAAACGCCAACGAGAAGAGGGGCAATAAATTTTTTTAATTTCATGTGAACATCCCTTTCTATATACATATAATGGATATATCCTATCATGTAAATGGGGTTTTGTATATAGATAAAAATATAGGGGTTGGCTATAGATTAAAACTATGGCTTTTACGATGATTGTAAAGTAGAGTTATTAAGTAATCGAAAGTAGCGTTATCTAGATATATCTAAAAAAATCGAAATATGATATAATAAAGATAAGTTTTATACAATTAAAATGGTGGAATACAAACATAATACTTAGGAGGTCTTTATGTTTAACTTTGATTTTTATAACCCTACACATATCGTATTTGGTAAAGATCGTTTAGGTGAATTAGATACATTGGTTCCAAAGGATGCAAAGGTACTTATTACTTACGGCGGTGGATCTGCTGTGCGCAGTGGTCTTATTGACCGCATTGTAAAGGCACTTGGTAATCGTAAGGTAGAGCAATTCGGCGGTATTGAGCCAAACCCATCTCTTGAAACGTGTGAACGTGCGGTAGCTTTCATTAAAGAACATGGCGTAGATTTCGTTCTTGCTGTAGGCGGCGGTTCTGTAGTAGACGCTACAAAACTTATCGTTATGGGCGCTACATATGATGGTCCTGTCATTGAAGTTATGAAAGCTGGTGTACCAGCGGTTCCAGTGGAAATGGTGCCAAATCCATTACCATTTGGTACAGTTATGACACTTCCTGCTACGGGTTCCGAAATGAACAATGGTGCCGTTATTACTTATGGTGATGGTAAATATCCTGTGTTCAGTAGCTTAGTATTCCCTAAGTTTTCCATGCTCGATCCAACATTGACTTTCACATTGCCTGAAAAACAAGTTAAGAATGGCGTTATTGATACCTTTGTGCATACCACAGAGCAATATTTAACATATCCTGTAGAGGGCCGTATTCAAGACCGCTTCAGTGAAGGTATTTTAAAAACTATGATTGAAATCGGCAAAGAAACGGTAGAAAATCCAGAAAACTACGATATTCGTGCTAATCACGTGTGGGCTTCTACCTTAGCATTAAACGGCTTGATTGGTGCCGGCGTGCCACAAGACTGGGCAACACATCTTATCGGTCATGAGTTAACTGCGGCGTACCATCTCGATCATGGGATTACATTAGCTATCGTATTGCCTGCATTGTTAGAAGTGAAAAAAGCAGACAAGCTTGAAAAATTGGCACAATATGCTACACGTGTATGGCATATCACAGAAGGTACAAACGAAGAAAAAGCAGATAAGGCTATCGCTAAAACGCGTGAATTCTTTGAGTCCCTTGGCGTATCTACACATTTGAAAGACTATGGTCTAGGCGAAGAAGCAGTTGATAAAGTTGTGAAACAATTAGAAGACCATGGCATGACTCGACTTGGTGAAAAAGGCGATGTAACACCAGATGTAGCTCGTGAAATTTTAACGCGCGCTTTATAATACATTTGGTTAAAGCCATCAAAATTTGACACTAATTATATACAATGTATAATAAAATAGCTTATATAAAAGACACCATATGGTGTCTTTTATTATTATTCAAATTAGTTCTTATTGTCTGTAAGAAGACTAAAATTAGTTTTGATTAACGTTTACATAATATATAATGTATGATTTCGAAAGGAGACAATCCTTGAGTGAAATAAAACGTCGAAGTGCATTTTCTTTTGCATTTCCTATCATGGTTCCTATGGGCATAAGTTTCTTTTTCATAGGTTTAGGATTTGGTTTATATGCTACGAGCCAAGGATTCCCTTGGTGGACGGCGCCTGTTTTAGCAGCCACTATTTTCGCAGGTTCCATGGAATTCGTAACTATTGGCATGCTTATGGCGGGCTTTGATCCGTTAAACGCTTTTGTTTTGACCATGTTCGTCAATGGCCGTCACTTCTTCTATGGTCTATCTGCGCTGCAGAAATATGTACATATGGGGTGGAAATGGTTTCCTACCGTAGCTTGGATGTGTGATGAAAGCTTTGCTATTAATATGGCTACAAAATTGCCTGATGATGTAGATGAAAAGTGGTTTTATTTCCACGTGTCTTGGCTCAACTATGTATTCTGGGTATTTAGTACCTTTATAGGCGGTTTATTTGGTAATCTATTGGCTGCTGTAGATTTACGTGGCATTGACTTTGTATTACCTGGACTATTCATTGTGGTATTTCTTGAAATGCTACTTAATGCCAAGAATAATAAAATTAGAGCCTTCGGGGGAGCTGGGGTAGTAATGGCGTTAATCATGCTTGTATTGGTTGGCAAATCACTCTTTATGCTTTTATCTATGATATGTATGCTTTTCGTTTGTTATGTAGCGTACAAGTGGGGAGGTGTACATCTTGACTAGCACAGAAATGGTTATTACTGTTGCCATTGTCGTAGCAGGTACATTACTTACTCGTTTTGGAGCTTTCCTCGTGTTTCCACAAGGAAAAAAGGCACCGGACTTTGTGCTCTTTTTAGGCAAGGCTTTGCCGACTGCTGTTATGGGTATGCTTGTGGTATATACCTTTAAGGAGACCGTTGTTTTATCGTATCCATATGGTATTCCTGAGCTTATTGCCTTACTAGTTACGGTAGGATTACATTTATGGAAACGTAATATGCTCGTATCCATTGGTGCAGGTACTGTAGTGTATATGATACTTATACAAGCCGTCTTTAATGTGCTCAAATAAATTGCAATAAAATAAATAAACCACTTATATCTATTCCTAAAGGAAGATGATATAAGTGGTTTTCTTTTTATATTCTATTTTAGTTGTAATAATCTTTCTAGACCTGGTGCGGTGTGGTGGTCTTCCAAGAAGTCTTGTTGATCTAATAATTCCATAACGTCCATGTCGATGTTAGTAAGCTTGAAGTCGAATACATCAAAGTTAGCTTCCATATGGCTTACATTATTTGCCTTTGGCAATGGAATGATGCCGCGTTGGATGTGCCAACGTAAGATGATTTGGTGTTTGCTAACGCCGTACTTTTCAGCCAAGCTCTTGATGATAGGATGGTCGAAAATTGGTTGGCGATCACGAGTAAATGGAGACCACGCCATGCCTACTACTTGATGTTTACGCATTAATTGTAATAAGGACTGACGTTGGTTAAACGGGTGGCACTCGATTTGGTTCACCACAGGCTTTACATTACAGTGATATAGCAAGTCGATGAGGCGATCTTCGTAGAAGTTAGAGAGACCTAGACCACGCAATACGTTTTGGTCGTATAACTCCTCCATAGCACGCCATGAGCCGTAGTAATCGCCCAAAGGTTGGTGTACGAGCATGATGTCGATATAATTAGTGTCTAATTTCTTTAGAGAGCTTTCAACAGCGCGCATTGTATTATCGTAGCCTGCGTCTGTATGCCAAATTTTTGTAGTAATAATGATATCTGTACGATTAACGCCAGATGCTTTGATACCTCTACCAACTGCCTCTTCGTTGCCGTAGTAAGCGGCTGTATCGAGCAAGCGGTAACCTACGCCAAGCGCATTAGCAACGGCTTGCTCCGTTTCTCCTTCTGTGCCTGTTTTATAAGTGCCATAACCGATAGAAGGAATGAAGCTGCCGTTATTTAATATTCTAAAGTCCATCCGTTCTTCCATAAGAACCCCCGTTATATCCATAAATTAAAGGAATTAGCTTTCATACAATTCTAATTGATTTTATGATATACTAAGGTATTGATAAAAATCAATATGACAGGAAGTGACAGAATGAAATTAAATCGATTCTATTCTGTAGTTGCTATGCTTGGTGTTGTAATGATGGCCTTGGCCGTCGCTGGTTGCGGTACGAAAACTGTATCCGTTGCTGATGTAACATACAAGGATATGCCGCTACAGATCCATAATGATGCCAATGTAACAGCCCTTAACAAGGCGACGGTAACACCGACGTTGACAGGGCAGGTCGCGTATGCTGTAAAAGTAGGCGACCAAGTACAACAAGGTCAAACCTTGGCCACTGTAGATACATCGGCTTTACAGCAACAGCTAGCATCCTTACAAGGTCAGTTATCGCAAGCGCAAGCTCAATCCTATGCGACATCTGTGACGACTACGACGGCAGCATCTGTAGATAGTGGTCAATTAGCACAAGCTCAAAAGATGCGCGAAGCGGGTATGATTACTCAAAAAGAATATGATCGCATTGTAGAGCGGTCTCAGCCACAAACTACGACGGTAACAACTGGTGGCGGCGGTGGTGCCAATACGGCAGCTATTGAGGCTCAAATTGCTCAAGTATCTGCACAAATGGCAGCATCTACAATCGTAGCGCCTATAGCTGGTACAGTGACTGCTATTTACAATGAAGACCGTCAAATGGCCATTGCAGATCGTCCGTTCATGATGATTCAGCAATCTACACCAATGGTAGCTTCCCTTAGCATCCCTCGTGATGCGGCGATGAAATTGGGTACACCAGATGCTAAAAAGGGTATTAAGGTACTCCTCAAGGTAGGTGACCAAGAGTTACCAGGTGAATTGACATATGTAGATGTGACTCAGCCAGAAAATGTGCCAAGCGTTCTTGTGAAAGCTACTTTCAACAATGACAAAGGCCTAATCAAGGCTGGCGAGTTCTATACGCTCATCATCGAGTCAGATATAAAAGCGAAGATGCTCACTGTACCAAGCAAAGCGGTTCGCGAAAACCAAGACGGCAAATACGTATATGTATTGACTGAAAATAATACGGTTGACGTACGTGTCGTTGAGGTCGGTATGACAGAAGACGATAATGTAGCAATTATTTCAGGCCTAAACGAAGGCGATAAGGTAATTACAACCGACGGAAACTTTGAATTAGGCGAATCTGTTAAATTATAATGAACGACCATGTGGTTATAGGTACCCATGGTAAATACCTCGACCGAGGAATTTGATAGGAGGGATTATTATTTTAGAATTTAAACGTTTTGAACTAAGAGACAAACCATTAATCGACAAATATTTTGAACAACATCATTATGAAGCATCTGATAATTGCTTTACTACATTATTTATGTGGCAAGATGCGTATGGTATTCGTTGGGCTGAGGAAAACGGTGTATTGTACATCCAAGGTGGCGGTAAACGTGAACCATTCCTATTGCCTCCATTTGCCGGTAAAGATGCAAAGTTCCTCGATGGTTTGTTACGCGCTAAAGAATGGTTCGTAGAAAATAATTTGCCATTCCGTTTCAAAGGTATTAGCAAAGTTGTAAAAGAGCGTATGGAAGAGTTATGTCCTGGTCGTTATGAATTTACACCTGACCGCGACAACTACGAATACATTTACAAATCTGAAGATCTTATCAACTTATCTGGTAAGAAGTTCCGTCAAAAGAAAAATCATTTGAACCAATTCCGCATGCAATATTCTAACTATGAATATATGCCAATTACAGAAGATATCATTCCATTGTGCCGCGAAACAGCAGCATCTTGGGTAGAAACGCATCATGAAGAAGGTATCGAAGATGAATTGGTTGCTATTAACTTATTATTCGATAATTGGGAAACACTAGGCCTTAAAGGTGGCGCTATCAAATTGTTTGGCCGTGTTGAAGCTTTCAGTATCGGTGAATTATTGAATGATAAAATGGCGTTGATTCACATTGAAAAAGCAAATCCAGATATCCGTGGTTTGTATCAAGCAATCAATAATGAATTTATTCGTCATGAATTTAGCGAAGTAGAATTCATTAACCGTGAAGAAGACATGGGCTTGCCTGGTCTTCGTCAAGCAAAAGAATCTTATAACCCAGATCATTTTG
>OAWZ01000937.1_pt1 | contig 11240 bp, 7 predicted proteins | sample 1477091 | NCBI WGS metagenome assembly OAWZ01 (sample SAMEA2580282, study PRJEB22360) | human gut metagenome | biome: human gut; feature: human-associated habitat; material: faeces | place: Denmark | collected 2008/2010
AAAAAAAAATAAAAAACCACTCAAAAACATCATAAAAGATAAATATCATCCATTATCATCATGCATGTTTAGATTAACAGATGAAAGCGGGTCTCGGCCTGAGCATCTGACTGTTCTTTGTTGATGGAAGAGTCCGGCCCGTACTTCTTTATCCAGGCGTAGAGACTGTGGGTAGTGATATCGAGACGTGTTGCAACGCTGGAAACAGAATGGCCACGACCAACAACCTGTTTGAGCGCTTCAATTTTGAACTCTTCGGGATAACGCTTACTGCTCATGAGCACCTCATTTTTCCAGTCATTTTAAATGACTCTGAGGTGTCTGTTAAACCTGTGGCGATTCATTTAACGAGCCATGTGGTTTGTGTAATCGAACATGTTTGCATTCAACGATTCTTGGTAGTTGTCTCGGCTTGCCTAAACCTTTATGAATAGATTGAACTGACTTTTTCGCTTCATTCCAATCATAACGTTGAAGAAAGCCCCCGTAAAACCCCGTAATATATGGAATCTTGTGTCGAACAAAGGCGTACTCAGCTAATAAATCGTAATTGGGCGTTGCGACGTGAAGTTGTTTATCGGCCTGGGGCAGTGTCTCTACGAGCTTTTTCAGTAATGAACCAGCGGGCCAATCACGTAATCCTGAAATGATTTGATGAGCGTGAACGTTGTCGTGATAAGCAACAAAGTTGGCAGTTAGTTCAACTATTCGAGTGGTCAGTGCCTCGTCCTTTATGAAGTCCATAGAGGATTCAAAATCATGGCTACCCACATCGAGTGCAGATACAACTTGCTGCCATTGTTGTGTCTGAGCATCTGTCATGCCACTGTTCAGCTCGTCTCGAAGGTGACGCTCTAGTGCTGGCATCCCAAAATTTAGATCAAGTGCACATGACGTTCCTGTGCCAAATAAAACAAACGGCTTTTCAGTAAAAAACTCTGCAATCGCTTGATATGCAGATTCCTTTGTCAACTCCATGCCTTTCCCCACTTAAATCATGAAATATCAGTGGCTGCCACCTAAAATCTGCAGCATTAGTACTTTATTCCCTTGCTTTAAGGCTTCAAGTTTTTATTGCGGAGCAATTATCCATAACACTCATTTGTAGAACTATATCAAGTTTCTGCCAATTGGAAGTTATTCCTCCGCGTAAAACAGCTCTTAGATCGCCATCGAAGCAAGTGGATGTTATTGCAGCAATAATGTCCATTGCATTTATTTTTGAACAGCTTCCCGCTATCTGACGCACCAGTGTCTGAAAGATCCCCTCTTACGCCGCAGAGGTGAAAAGTAGATTTGGTGGTTGAGTCGAGGACTGACAGGAACTTCATATAGGTGTTAGCATGCATTCCTGCCGGACGAGACGATCCTGTTAACCGGGGGCGGTTTGTTCTTAAATTGTCTCGTTCCGGCATCAATTACTACATGGTGCGGGCTGTCTCCGTATTGAACGCAGTTTACAGTCTACCGCTCTGCGTTGGCTTGCCCGGCTGGATTAAGCGCAACTCGACACTAGCTCAAAGCGCCATTGTTCAAGCGCGCGACAGGTAAATTACGGGCCCTGAACAGGTCAATCCCTTTGAGGGAACTCAGTCCGAATTGTGCGATCTGATCAATCGCCAAACCAACCCTATCACCAACTGGACTGAGCGATGCCGACATAGCACCAATACCTTGTACCGAACGACGTCTGATGCAGAAAACTATCCTTAAAACACGTGATAAAAACCATGTCCGCAGGCTGACCGAACGTGCTCCCGGCGATTTTGGCTATTCACTGTGATTGGACACTTGCCGGTATGTATACAAAACGCGCAACCGAAACTACTGATTTGCGTAATACCGATATATAAAAGATGCCCTGAAGTTTCATTATTCTTAACTCTTTAAAAATGCAGCGAGTCGTAAAAACCCTGCTAAAACTGAAAGTTAAAAACTCTCCGCCCCTGAGCCAGGAAGGTTTTACTTTCTCTTTCTACTGTTCTGGTTTGTTCAAAAAAGTGTGCATTTTCATGCTGGCTGAAATAACGAGCGGTATTGCAGTTTTTACAGAGGGTTTTAAATCCACCGGGATATTGATAAACCAGTTCGGTTGTATGGTCGCAGACAGGGCACTGTTGCAATGCTCGCCATTCCCGGTATCGCAGCGTAATTTCCTCTGCCTGTGTGCTAGCATTGTTGTTGATTAAATGAGAGGTTAATTGTTCCAGCTCAGCTTTAGTCAGATCCCCATGCAGTGTTATCTGATTTAACTGTTGATCAACTGTCAGTGAAGACAGTTTTGTAGCAAGTGGTAATACGCACCGGGGAATACGGATAACCGGACGGGCAAAGTTTCGCAATAATTCCCGGCTAAGAATTTTATCTATCAGTAAGCCAAAACGCTCTACACAGTACATATCTAAAGGTGAAAGCCGAATCCAGCCCTCTTTATCAGGTAATGCCTGCTGTAAATGCCCCACGCAAGGCCAGGCGATATACCGATTTTCCGGTAGGTCTACCGCTACCTGCTGGTGGTTCAGAAATGGCACCAGAGACAACAGCGTCTCTTCACTGGCACTGTCATTGGAATCACAGCTCAGCAGCCATTCCATGCCTTGCTGGCGAAGTCGCAGAGTGCGACCAGCCCAGCTTCCTTCACTCTTACCGTGTAACCAGGGCTGCAACGCATGGCGTAACACCAACCCGGCATAGCTGCTATACGCAGCTGCCAGGCTCTGGTTCACTCTGAGGCGTTGTTGAGGCAAATTTTCGGGCTGAGCCCCGTCAGCCAACTGTGCCCATAGTAAAGGCAAATGACCATAGTGAGGATCGTGACTTAAAATATTCGTCATATGAACTCCACCTGTCACTTGCGCAGTACGACTTACCCGCAGATAGAGGCCGCTTTGTCGCAGACCGGAAATGATGCGGAAAATTTGCTCCAGCGTCGCCAATGTGGCGTTGAGCTGCCGAGATGCGCCATCAGTCGCATCCTCATCGTAAGTCATCCCCCACAACTGACAAATAGCATTGCGCAGGCGGTAATTCACCTCCTGAGATTGATAGAAGTCCAGTGCTTGGGCAAGAGTAGATTGCAGGCTTCTCAAAGTGCGCAGCCGGTGATACAAATGACGTTCGATCTTATCCAGTAATCGCGCATAAACCCGATTCTCGTAGATATTGAAATCATCTTCGCTAAACTGTGCCAGTATCTGCTTGGGTACCACGCCGCCGAGTGTCTGACGCTGCCAGCATTCGGAGTGTGACGCCAGATGTACCAGTGCACCCTTTGCCAGACGACGCACGCGGGCAACGTCGGCCACCTCATCGTCATAACGTAAATCCAGCCGCGGCCGCTGTGATATATGCTGTAAATGCCCTTTTTGTATCACCTCCAGCAGTGCACGTTCGAAAGGTAGCAAAAGGCTTTGATTATCGACAATAGCTGCTGGCATCAGCGGCGATAGCACACTGATGTCATCATCAACTGCGGCACCGATCGTGGTGATGGCTTCCTCCAGCAGCCGGGTTTCCTCTTCATGGCCGGGCGGAGGCTGAATGAAGTTATGCAGCGTATCGTCCAGCCGACAATTTGCTCCGCCGTCGCTGACCAGCAATCCGAAAAAATTCGGTGTATGTCCATTTAGCGTCAGAGGGGAAGCCTCGATTGAGTAACGCCCGTGATCAATCCGTTGCGGAAGATGTGCATGTTGCCTACCAGTTAAACGATCGTGCCACATCAGCGCGCACCTGACAGACGGCGGATATCTGCCTCCAGCAATGCCATAGATTCAACCGGATCGCCTTGCAGACCGACCTGAATCCAGAAAAATTCAAGTTCTTCTTTGAGTCGTGTGACCGATTCCAAGCCAATATTATAGCGCCCGGTAACCTTACCTGAGCGCATAATACGGGTCGCCAGCAGATGATCGAGCGCGCGCCCAGCTTCTGCTCCGGAGGCCATCGTCACCGGGATGAAATCCATCGCCTGCTTGTCAAAACGGTTGCCCCAGCCGATGCCAAAATCTGTTTCCAGCAGGTGAGTAAATTCATGACCGGACAGTTGCTCCAGCATGTTCCTGACCGTTTCCGCATGTTGCGTTTTTGCTTTAGCAAAGGCTTCATGCAGTGACCGCCACGAATAGCTGGTTTTCTCCATCTCCCTGACAGGAAAGCGAGTGTCGTGCTTCGGTAGTGTCATCACATGGGCACGATCGTAGGTTTTGTCGGCCAGCTCATTTGTGGTTTCATCATGGTTGGCGGTGCCAATAAACCACAGGTTACCTGGTACCAGAATATGGCGTCCTTCAACGAGCCGTTCCGGGGCATTGAGTAAAGCTGTTTCGGTAAGGGCAATTTTTCGATCAGCGTGGCTGTTCTTCTCCAGGGCCGAGAGAAACTCAGCAAAATACTGCTCCGGTCGAGAAAGATTCATCTCATCGAGAAGAATGACATTACAGGTGTCCTGCCAGTACGGTGTTTGAGCACGGTAGAGTGCCTGAAGGCAGTCTTTCTCGTAATAGCGCCGCTCGAAGGCATTATAGTGGCCTAGAAGATCGTCGCGGTCACGCCAGCCAGCCTGCACCGAAATATCGGTACAAAATCCCCCCATCGCTTTTGCAAAGGCCTTGGCGAGGCTGGTTTTTCCGGTCCCGCTGATCCCTTGGAACAGGTGCAGTTGGCTCATCGCCAGACCACCAAGCAGCAGCTGGATACTTTCCAGTGGATAGAATAGCTGCACGCTCTCTTCCGCCTGAGCAATACGCTGCTGAAGCTCACTGGCAAAATTTTTCAGGTCACCGACCTCTCGATGATCACGTTTTGCGTTGAGCCCATTCTTCTCGTCCATTTGTGACATGGCAGGGAACGGCGTCTGGGTTTTGCTGGCATCGGTCAGCTTGCCAATACGAGCTTCAATCTCATCAATCTGGTGACCAAGCAGATGTTTCTGCTGCTCAAGAAGCCGCTTCTCCCGTGCCACTGTCTCAAGCTGGGTCGCAGCCACTCGCTGAAGATCCACCTCGCGTTGTAGCTTGTCCATCTCTGCAAGCAGATTTTCCAGCTGATTTTTAAGAGCGCTTTTGCTGTTGGCCAGAGATTTGTTCTCGCGCTCCAGCTCTGCTAGGTTAGTGTGCGCGAACTGACTTTTAAGTTCGCGGTTTTCATCGCGTAACTTATCCAGCTCATTCAGCATTTGCGAAGCGGATTGGCCATTGAGCGCCTGATCAAGTTCCTCCCATTCCATGAGGCGTTCACTGAGGTTTTGCACCCGTTCCTGAGCTTTGTCGAACTGACGCTCTTTCTGATCCAGCTTCTTTTCAAACTCAAGGCGTTCTGTTTGCATTGCTTCAGCCAAACATTCGTTCAGCGCCTGTCTCTCCGCCTCTACAGACCGCTCGTCTCGTTCCAGACGACGGCTGGCGCGCTTCAGATCCTCCTCTTTCCTGATGATGTCTTCTTCGCGCTGGTCCAGTGACAAGCTGCGCTGTGCCTCCGCGTCGCTTTGCTGGATTTGTAACTGGGTCAACTGGACAATGGCCTGCGATATTTCCCGCATTAACCCCTGCTTTTGTGTGATGAGCTGTTGAATATCCTCCTGATGCTGCTGGTCGAGTAACTGCTGCCTCTGGGTCAGGTTTCGCAGCGATGCTGCATTCTGCTCGCTGAAGCCCGCTTTGGCGTTGAGCTCACGTTCATTCAGCTCTCGTTCTTTGCTCACGATCCCGGCTTTCTTTTCCGCCAGTTCCCGAGCTTGAATGTCATGTTCAACACGGTCCTGTTCTAACTTTTCGCTTTGCTCCTCCAGCGTCAGCTCCAGCTGTTGAATACGCTGTGCTGCTGCTTGCGTCTCTTCATCCCTTTGCGCCAGTTTCTGGCAGAAAAGAGTAAATGTCTGAAGCCAGGAGACAAATTGATCATCTCCTTCCTGCTGAAGACGTTGACTGATACGTTCCAGCCATGTCACATCAAAATCGATATCTTTTGGAAGCTTTTCACTCTGAGCTGTGTGATGGGCTGCGGCAATAATCTGCGACTCGGTTGTCATTGCAGACCTCTGAAGTGTGGTGATGGCAGATGCCGCAGCAGAGCCATTTCTCTGCTTGGGAATAGGTGAGGTATACTTCTGTTGTGCTCGTTTTGACATTACATCCATTCCTTAAAACGTTCGGTAAAACTCAATGCATAACTGATACTTTCCTCAACCATCTGCTGAGTGAGTTCCTGTACCGGCTTATCAAGATATTTACTCTGTCCATGACTACTCTTGTTGCGACGATCCGCCAGTTGCAGCAGCATTGGCAGTTGTAACGCTGAGTCATCCAGTGACCAAAATGGGTGCTGTGGATCCTGGTTCGCACCGACAGCCGCTGCAAAAAGTAGTGCCTTCAATGAGCCGGATGGGTTGCTACATGCGTAGCGCACCTGACGTATTATCTGGCCAGATAGGCCATCAATAACTGATGGGGTAAATGCTGGTATTTTCATATCCTTGAGCAAGTTGGCCGTATTAATTTTATCCAGGCGGCCCTTGGGTAATAATTCCGCGTTGGCTGGATGACGACGAATCAGCCACTGCATAACAACCTCCAGCAGCTTCTGGCACTCGTTCAGTGCGGCATCCAGCTCACTTTGACCGTTATCACCCTGCTCGATCCTCCCTCTATGTACCAATAGCGCCACCAAATAACGTTTCACATCCGGTAAACGTTCGGCCCAAGGGTATTGACTCATCATCTTAAAATCAGTTTCGTGCGCGATAGCCTCAAGCCACTGCTGGTAGGTTTGTTCTGCGGCGCGTGGCACCACAACCAGCGGTTCCAGTATCTTTTGCAACCGGGAGTCACTTTCCACGATTGAAGGCAGGTCCAGCCACCATGCGTTACTGCGCAGAGCAAATGGGTCCGCGGCACTCCATAGCTGTCCACTCTCTCGATCAGTGGTGATCCACACCAGTATTCGTGCGCACTGCGGTGGTTCCTCTAGCTGCTGCAGACCGTGCAGGTTAATGTGTGGCGGCAAACGGCTGACGCCCAGTTGCTGACTGGCACGATAGTCGTCACGATAGTCACGCCAGGCACGCTTCAGTTCTTTGCGTTCCAGAGGCGGCAGTGGCGATCGGCTGGCATTCATCAGGAAAGGTCGCAGTGTCGCTCCTGTTTTCCTGGTCAGTATAAATTGCGGATATTTATCCAGAGGATTGACCGGTTCGATTTGCTTCAATGTGCTGACCAGACGCGGCCAGAACTTTCCGCTTACAGCATCCTGCAATACATAGCCTGATTTTTGTTTGCCAATACCGTCATCCTCATCATCCAGCAACCGCTGACCCGCTGAAGTGAGGGTATCTTCACCGGACTCAAGCCAGCCATTACTGACGCTTTGTGCCAGGATAAGCGTAATAAGTTTAGGGTGCAGACCGGTCAGTTCTGCCAGTTCGGTCGGACGTACGACGCGCGCTCGTACCAATCCGAGAATTGCGCGTTGGAAGACATTGATCTGAGCCTGATAGCTTTCCGGGTAGAGCACCCTATGTATCCTGACTGGCCAGAGTATCGGGCGCGCTTCACCCTGCGGCCGTGGGGCAGATTGAATATAAATACCTGTTTCAGCGAAGAGTGCCATGAACGCCTCCGCATAAGGTATGAAATGCTGCCAGTGCTGGCGCGGCTTCCAGGGCTTCGGGAGCGGTGGCCAGTGCTGCATCGCCGAAGCAAAGCAGCATCTGTCGTTGTCGGCTCATGGCGACGTTCATGCGGTTAGGCAGACGCAGGAAACCGAACAGTTCATTAAGCATTTGTTCCCTGGCAGCTGCATCATCGGCGGCAGATGAGGACCTCGGCTGACGCCAGGTGCGCACGCAGGATAGCAGTACAACATCGAACTCTTTACCCTGGAAGGCATCCACCGAACCTACTCGTAACCGCTCTTCCTGGCTGAACGAACCGTCAGCACGGTACTTGCGCACCCAGCGAAAGTTTTCATGCGGTTCATAGGTTCCGTTACGTTTTTCCATCAGTGGCACGCCTTCCAGCCTGATTTCGGATAACTTTTCCATAATCAGTTCTCGTTGTGCGGCATAGAAAGTAATTACCCCAACAGAGAGGGTTTCTCCTCCGGCTTTCAGTAACTGTGCCACCTCTTGAGCAATACGCTCCGCTTCAATGGTGCGGATACGGCTGGTTCCTGATTTTTCTGCCAGCCCAGCAGAAGCGGGCAGGTCGATCCACTGGCAGACCTTGTCACGATAGGCCGACGCCAGTGGCCCCAGCGCTCTCAGGAAACCTTCGTCAAAGACAAATTCCTCTGCGCTACGGCCTGGTTCCACTCTCCCCAGCCCTTCTTTTTCATAAAACTGCTGGCTGATGAAATCTCCCAGCAGTGGATGCATGCGGAACTGCTTATCAAGCATCCCAACCCTCTGTAAATTATCTTTCTTTTGCAGGTCCAGTAGCTTTAGCCTCATGCGCTCAAAAAGACTTGAACGAAAGGCAGCCAGTTGCAGTGCCGTAAGCTGATGCTCCTCCTGTAACTGGCCTTCAATATCCGGTTCCAGCATATGCGGAAGCTGGCGGTCGTCGCCGACCAGAATAATTCTCCGCGTGGCCATCGACATAGGCACAAACAGGTCAAGAGGGTTGGCGCGTGCAGCCTCGTCAACGACTACGGTATCGAACTCAATGTCACTGCTCTTGACTCCTGAAACCGACTTGAGGCTGGCCATCTGTTGCCCGGCGGCCTGCTGGCAGGTCGCTCCCACCACCATGGCGTATTCATCCACCACCTCCTGTGCGGCACGGCGGTCCATCTCCAGCGTATCGGCCATTTGTTCAAGCACCCATGCCACACCCTGCTTACGCCGATGCATCAAGTCGGAAAGATGCTTGTCGAGGTCATTCAGTAGAGCCAGTCCTTCATCATCGATCTTATTTTTGAGGGCCGGAGGTCGATAATCGGGCAGAAAACGCTCCAGCAGCTGTTGCTGGCACTCGACGAGTGCCACAGGAACTTCTCTGGCATCGGCAGCTATTTCCAATACCGAGGTCAGCTCAGCGTCGATGTCAGGAACATTCCGCTTCAACCATCGCAGCAAATCCCAGGCACGATCGGCACCATCATCTGAGAAAGCAGTCTGAGTGGTCCGTAACGCGCGAATGCGGCGCAATACTGCTACATTCATCACCGTACTGACCTCAGCAACACCATCCTGTTTCAGATGCTTAATATAGTCCTGCAGACGTATCTCAAGCCGGGAGTCCGTGACCAGCCCTTTCTCTGCCAGGGAATTGACGTCCTGATAAATATGCGAAAAAGCCTCTGCCCGTTGTTGAGGCAGGTCGTTTGCCAATCGCTGCAGGGCAAGCCGGGAAGTGAGGTCGGCAATTGTTTTCAACTCCGGGTAGCGTTGATACTGGTCAGCAATTTTCTCCTGCAGATGACTGGCGTGGCGAGACAACCAGGGATCCAGTGGTGACTCGTCTTCTACTGAAGCACGACGCCCGCCCACACGTGATGCAGGCAGACCGAAAACGTCACTGCGGTCCAGCGCGTTATCGACGGCATCATGCTGAAAACTGCTGATTAAAACCTGAGCAGCAATATTCTTTTCCTGGGCCTCTTCCGCCAGACGTCGCTGTAGCGCAGCGATCACCTGGGTTTTCCCTGTTCCGGGCGGGCCAATTACGATAGCAATGTCGGGTGTGTTCAGAGCGGTAAACACAGCCAGTTCCTGGTTGCCCGTTGGTTTGCCACCCTTAAAGATTTCGCGGGCGTAGGGTGTCATCCCCTGGATGTTGCGACGCCGAGCAGCAGGAACAACGACCCCTTCCAGCAGCCACTTCAACTGTGGCATGCGTTTACCGGAATCAATGGCACGTTTTGCCGCCAGGCGACGTTTGCCGACTGTGCGATATCCTGCCAACGAGAGGTAGAGCCATCCTTCAGGCTTTGCGGGGCGCACGTCTCGGCGATTCGAGGCTGAAGTAAAGACCACATATTCATCAGCGAACTCGATCTTCCCGCGCGGCGTTTTCAGTACCGTATCCTCTTCGGTACTGAGTTCTTCTGCCCAGTCGGGAGTTTCAGCGCCCAGGTCAACCTGAGTGCCTGCGGGCAGATCGAGCGCGCGCCAGCGCTGGCGAAATTCTCTGTATTCTTCAGGAGTTCGGGGAGTCAGATGCCAGACATTTTCCCGGCCAGCTTCGGTGCCCTCGCACGCAACAAAGCGCAGAACACCCAGCGTTTCGGCCTTTTTCAACTCGCTCTGCCACTCTTTATCGTTGTAGAGATTCCAGAGCTCAAGGTAGCTGGCACTGTCTCGCAGTGCGGCATCGAGCATTGCCTGCTGGGTTGCACTATTCAGCACCGCAGCAACTGACATATCCCGGAAGGCGAAGTGTCCAACCAGCAACGAGAAGCCTGTATCATGGCTTAAATGACCAGTAATACGTCTGATAAGAAAGCCGTGGTCCGGGTTGCGCTCAACATCCGCACGCCAGCCGTTTCCCAATAGCTGAAAACCACCTTTGGCTGCATGATTGCTAAAACGGCCAACCGTTAACCAGTCACTTTCTGACTCGCTATGGACAATAAAAGTCTCTTCAAACCAGCGGCAGGCAAGCTCAATATCGTTGTTATTGATCTGTTTTTTCGCGAAAAGGTCTTCCGCAATTCGCTCATCAATTCCCAACTCGAGCTGCATTGGTGTGACTTCAACAGGCGTGCAATATTGAACCCGCAACTGTTTTTCCGCTTTACTGGTCAGCAACCAACGAACCTGATCCCTCATCACCAGACGGCTAAAGAGTTCGTGATCACCAGGGGAGCACTGGACACTTACGCAATGATCCCCCTGTACCGCCAGCCAATTCTCACCATACGCCTGAAAGGTGATAGCTTGCTTTGGCCGGAACCCGGTGGTTCCTTTATCCGTTTCCAGCAGCAGAATATCTTTGGACATCAGTGGAAATTCGTTAATTTTCATATATTGTCACCACGTGAACTGCCAGATTACATGCGACTGGCCAGGATCGCCGATATGGATCTGCCAAGGCTCCCCACCTGTTCCGCGCAGCTCGTTTTTGAGTCCCTGAAACCCCCGCAGTGGTTTGATAGTTTCACCGCGTTGTAGGTATAGCTCTCCGCCAAGCAACGGATGGATCCCAATCCCGCGGGCGGTGTAATCAATCTGCAGATGATCTGATGGCCAGTGGTCATAGATAAAACTTGGCAACAGGCGCTTTAACTCAACACGGTGACCT
>OAWZ01000938.1_pt1 | contig 11238 bp, 8 predicted proteins | sample 1477091 | NCBI WGS metagenome assembly OAWZ01 (sample SAMEA2580282, study PRJEB22360) | human gut metagenome | biome: human gut; feature: human-associated habitat; material: faeces | place: Denmark | collected 2008/2010
GAGAGTCCAGAGAGAAGATGTACTGACTTATTCTCCGATTCTAAAGTATATGATGATCTTTTTTACTGCAGCTATGTTTATAGTCTTGGTGGGAGGTATCTTTATATCCGCACAGAGGATGAAAAAAGATGCCAGAGCCGCGCATAAGAGCGTGGAGACTCAGGTTACCAACAGAGCGGATGAGTCTTTGAAAATGCTGGAATCACTGGCAGTACAGCCGGAATATTATGATCCCTCGCTCCCTCCTCTGAAAAAGGTTGAAAAGCTGGACAGAATTACAGAAAAGTATGGATATATGATGATCTGTTATGTAGACGCTGATATGAACGTTTACACGATAGGTGAGGAGCCGGCCAGCCTGGCCAGCAGGGATTACATGCAGCAGTTGTTTTCAACAGGGAAACCACAGGTGACAGACAGCTTTTTAGCCGGTGCAGACGGGGTCACGCTGAATTATACGGTGGCGTATCCGCTGAAAAAAGGGAATAAAATAACCGGATGCCTTTTTTGTGCCATCTATTTTGACGATGTCGTGGATATCCTTAAGAAGGCTGTGGAGACCAGTGACGCTCAGGCGGTCCTGATCGGCTCCAAAGGACAGATCATGTCTTCTACGAGTAATCTGCAGTATGGAGAACCGTATATGGATTATGTGAGAGAAGCCCATAATATCGGTGTGACGGCAGACCAGCTGGAAACAGAACTGCTTGCCAAAACGCCGGGAACTTACTGGAGTTACAGAGACGGGAATCTATATTACACGATGTATAATAACATAGAAAATACCGATTGGGATATTCTCACTACCATCGACTTCTGGTCTATATACAGGACAATTATTTCAGGATTTTTAGTGATTGTAGCGCTGATGGCGGTACTCTGTTCTGTCATATTTTTCTTGGTGAAGCGTTTTATCAGCAAACAAAAAGAAGTGGTGGATATGCTCGTGCAGTCTATTCAGGAACTGGAGGAAAAGATCTACCAGGATGAGCGTCCGGATAATATGGATTTCAGGGAGATCATACGGCTTACCAGCAACGGCCTTTCCGACGGACTTACCGGCGTTGTCACGAGAAGTGTATTTTTAAAGCAGGCACAGGCCCAGCTTGATAAGATTCCCGGGGACAAAATCACAATTTTATGCTTTGTGGATTTGGATAATCTAAAGAAATTAAATGACACCTACGGACATAAAACAGGGGATACGGCATTAAAGAGTATAGGGTACATCCTGCGCGAATATGAGAAGAAATATGACGGTGTCGTGGGGCGGTATGGAGGAGATGAATTTGTAATGCTCCTTACAGATATCGACGATGAAGATGAGCTTAGAAGTGTATTGGAATCTCTTGTTCTCAGACTTCACTCAGATATCGGAACGAAGGGAGAGTCTCTGCCGATCCAATGCAGCGTAGGCGTGGCAGTGAGACAGCAGGGAAGCAGTTTGGAACAGATGATAGCCAATGCAGATGAGGCGCTGTATTTTGTAAAACAAAATGGCAAAGGATATTATAAAATTTATCAGGATTGAGGAAACGTATGAAAGTTATGAAAAAAAAGACGCTTCTGTTCTGCACCGTGACAGTTTTGTGTATCCTAATGCTTTCGGTGGGAACAGGAAGGATCATACAGGATCATTATTCCGGGCAGAGAAAAAAAAGTCAGCCGTCTTCTGAAAATGTATAAGGATAATTTGACACTGGTTATTCGGGATCAGCTGAATTATGCTGCAGAAACAGTGAAGGCGGAGCCGGATATTTTAAATCATGAAGCGTGGTTTCAGAGACGTGCCAAAAATCTTGCAGAGCAGGAGGGAGTAGAAAAGATCCTTTTATTTAAAGGAGATAAGGTTCTGAGTTCTTTTTCTGCGGATGGAAATGAGAAAGATAAAGGAAAAGATCTGAGGGACTTTTCATATATTTATACGATGGCTAAAGTTGTGAAAGAACCGGTGGTGGAAGGACCTGTTAAATTAAACAAAGATGGGGAAAAGGAAGTTTTTTTGTTTATCCAGCCTTTGCTGAAAGGACAAGTTTATGAGGGAGAAGTTGTGGCTGTCCTGGATAAAGAGTTTGTCATCCGCAGACTAAATTTAAAACGTCTGTGTGATCTGGGCTATGAGTATCACCTGTGGAAAGTGAACAGTCAGGACGGAAGCAAGGATGTAGTGGCCTATTCCGACAGGAACCTCGATTATTCCTACGCGTCTAAAATAGAGATTTATCTGCCGACCCGATGGACACTGAGCATTATGCCGAAAGACGGATGGATTTCAAAGAAAACGGAGACCGGCATCATGGGAACATCAGTTTTTCTTGGAGTGCTGCTGTCTGTATTATTTATGAGCGTGTTTGTCCTTGCACTTCGCGTCAGATATTTTAAAAATCTCAGTATTTATGACGAAAAGACAGGACTGTATAACAGGGAGGGATTCATCAGGGAAGTCCAGCGGTGGATGGTGTCTGAACCCTGTGTTTTTTCCATGTTTTATTTTTCCATCGAGGAGTACAGCCGAGTGGAATTAATGGCAGGGTTTTTAAAAGAGAATGAATATTTGGCGAGTGTTCCGGCTGTTTTAGACGAATACATAAAAAGCCCTTATGTGTCGGGCCGGATCGCAGGGGGGAAATTTGCGGTAGCGGTAAAAGAAGAAATGACAGATGAGGAAAGACTGGATTTTGCCAAAGGTCTTTCTTTGAAACTTATGTGGAAGATCCGGATTCGCGGGGAGAAACTTTTTTTAAGTGCAAATTATCAGACTGCGGTTTACCCGAAGGACGGCAACAGCGCGGAGGATCTTTTAAATAAGCTGATCACAGACCACTATATGAGACTTTATGTGGAATCCCCCGCAGAAGACTTGACGGAAAAGTGCCGCCTGCTTGCCGCAGGAAGGACAGATGTGGAGTTCAGTGAGTATGCGGATTATCAGCTGACGGAACTTTCTAAAGCACTGAATCAGTACAGAAAAAGTGTGGAACAGATTGCCTACTTTGACCCGGTATATCATATAGGAAACCGAATGAAGTATTTAAAAGATGTGGATATGCTGATATCTTATGATGCCAAGAGGTATTTTAGAGTTTACAGTATGGATATTCGTTCTTTCAGCAAATACAATGAATTATTCAGCGTTTCAACGGGAGATGCCCTGCTGATGGAGATAACCAGGAGACTTGAACATATCTTCGGCAATAACTTATACAGGATTAACGGAGACGTTTTCATAGGAATTTCTTTTGAAGCGGATAAGGACAAAGATCATAAAGTCGGCAGGATCCGGAATGCCTTTCAGAGTCCGATTGTGGTAGAAGATTCCACCTTTACCCTGGATGTTCTGATCGGCATATGTGATTATCCTCTTCATGCAAAAACATCGGAAAAATTGCTGGAAAGCGTCCAGATGGCAGTCAATTATGCTAAAACTTCAGGAGCGGGTATGGCCAATAACGTCATTTTATACGATGATAAGCTGCTGGAAGTGCGCCGGGAAGAAGCGAGGATTGTCAGGCTGCTGGAAACGAGTCTTAAAGAAAAAACTCTGGAGGTTTTGTACCAGCCTCTTTATCATCTTAAAAGAGAACGGTTTACAGGTACAGAAGCACTGGTGAGGCTGCCCCACGGAAACGGCGGATATGTTCCGGCAGGACAGGTTATCGAGATTGCGGAGAAGAATGGTCTGGTCGGACAGGTAGGGGAGTACGTGATACACAGAGCCTGTACTTTCATGATGGAAAAGGGGAAAAAACTTGGGATTGAATCTATGGGAATCAACCTGTCAGTACAGCAGCTTCTTGTGGAAAATAGTGTTCCTTCAATCATAGGCCATATAAAAAAGACAGGTCTTGATCCGAAATGTATTACATTTGAGATTACAGAGACGGTCCTGATCCAGTCGATAGAACTTGCAAAAGGGATTTTAGATGAACTTTCGTCATACGGTGTCCGCATAGCTCTGGACGATTTCGGCATCGGATACAGCAGCCTGAATTATCTGCTGAATCTTCCGGTCAATGTCCTGAAGTTTGACCGGTCCATGACCAAAAAGAGTGTGGATTCGGAAAAACAATATGCATTGCTGAAAGCAATGATTCAAATGGCGGATATCAGCCAAATGGATGTGGTGGCAGAGGGGGTAGAAACGAAAGAAGAATGGAAGATGCTGACTTCAACCAGTGCTTCTTATATTCAGGGATTCTATTATTCGAAACCTCTGCCGGAGGAAAAGCTGATGCAGTTTTTGAGGGATAATAATCATATAGAAAATGTGAAACAATAAGGGGATTGGCAGGTGAAGAACAGTGAAGTGGAATATTGCCGCTGAGGCTATTTCTTTTGTAATGCTGGGGATTATATGGGTATATTCAAGGAAAGGGAGTCATCTCCCTACATTAAAAAACAGAATTTTTCAGGGATGCCTCCTTGTTACAGCCGGGGCTATTTTGACAAATATCTTATCTACGATTATGATTTATCGTCTTGATGAGTTTCCAATGTGGATGACCTGGTCTGTGACAATGGTTTACTATGTTCTGACACCGCTGATGGGGTTCGCGTATTTCCTTTATACCGTTTCTATAGTCTATACAGAGAGGAAGGAACTGAGGAAGGTCATAGGCTTTGGAGTCATGCCTGCTCTGGTGTATGGTGTGCTCGTTCTGATCAATCCATTGACGAAAAATTTGTTTGACATCAGCCTGGTGCAGGGGTATGTGAGGGGACCTTGGATTGTGTCCACATATTTGATCTTTTATGCTTACTGTGCTGCCAGCATTGTGGTCACAGTATTGAATAAAAAAAGGATTGACAGAAATATATACCACATCCTTGCGGCCTTTCCGATTCTGGCAGTACTGGTTATTTTGGTTCAGCAGATGTATCCGAATGTGATTCTGTCCGGATCTGCGGCGACCTGTGCCCTGCTGATCATTTATCTGCACCTGCAGAATAAACAGATCTCGATGGATTATCTGACCAATGTGCCCAACCGGAAAGAACTTCTCAATATGCTGGGGCTGATGATCAAAAAGTCACCTGAGAAGCAGTTTGTGCTTGTCGTTGTCTCTCTTAGGGACTTCCGTCAGGTAAATAATACATGCGGGCAGCAGAAGGGTGATGAATTTCTGAAAAATGTCTGTGATTTTCTCTATGAGATCGGGCCGAAGAATCATGTATACCGCTTTAGCGGAGATGAATTTGCACTTTTGTTTACACACAGCGATGAAACAGAGATCAAAAAGTGTATTACGGATATCCGGCAGCGTATGGAAAAACCATGGCAGATAGGGGATTACCGTTTTCTGCTCTCTGTTGTGATGGGGATCATATGGCATTCCGGTGACGGGGAAACCCTGGAAGAGGTCATCAATGCCGTGGAATATGCGGTTTTTCGGGCGAAATCAGGGAAAAGCGGTGAGATCTGCTACTGCGATAAAGAAATGCTGGATGGACTGGAGCGAAGACGAAAAGTCATCATGATCCTGAAAGAAAAAATCGCGGACCGCAGTTTTGAGATGTATTATCAGCCTATTTATTCCGTAGCCGACGGAGAATTCTGCTATGCTGAATCACTGATGCGGATACCGGAGTCTCCGATCGGTCCGATTTACCCGTCTGAGTTTATTCCGATCGCGGAGGAGACCGGACTGATCATTGACATAACTTATATCATGCTGGATAAAGTCTGCAGGTTTATCAGCAGGCTGTTACAAAGAGGGATTCCGATTCAGGCAATTCATGTTAATTTTTCTGCTGTCCAGTTTTCACAGAACGATCTCATGGAGAAGGTTCTGGAGATCATCCGGCGGAACCATACTCCCATGTCTGCCATTAAGATTGAGTTTACAGAGAGTACTTTGGCGGAGAACACACAGGTCGTATCAAAGTTTGCTGTGGAGATGGAAAAGCACGGAATCAAAATGGGCCTGGATGACTTCGGAACAGGCTACTCCAACATAGCAACCGTTATCAATATTCCCTTTGGCACAGTCAAGCTGGACAAGAGTCTGGTATGGGGTTCTGTCGAGAACAAAAAGTCTGCGCTTACCGTGAAAAATCTGTCGCGTACATTTCAGGAGCTGGGAATGACCGTTATCGCAGAAGGAGTGGAGACTGAAGAACAGAGCCGTTTGATTGCCAATTTTGGAATTGACCAGATCCAGGGATTCTATTATGCAAAACCAATGCCTGAGGATCAGCTGGAGATGTTTATGATAAAACACTGGACACCTGCTGACTGAAAGAGAGCTGTGCTGCTAAAGTTTTAGCGGACAGCTCTCTTTTGCTGCATATATTTATTTCCATTCTTGGAATCGGACAGGCTTTGATAGCTTTCCGAGCAGCCGTATATCAGGTCCACAGTTTTCAGGAAGTTTCACAGAGACGATATGGCTGTTATCATATGTCTTAAAGAAATATTCTTTTCCGGTAAGGCTTATGCAGGCGGTGTACTGGGTATAGTCAGAGGTTCCTCTGTCGGTTACCACTGCACCTTTTGGGATAGAGACTCCTTCTAATAGATGAAAGCAGGTGTTTACTGCCTGCTCTCTGTTGTCCGGTATCGGAGTGTGACTCTTTAGGTAAGCAGTTCTGACAAATCTGGCCGGAGGTGTGAAATCACCGGGCAGTCCAAAAGTGCCGGCGCCTTGCCCGAAAGGTTTCAAAGGAAAAGCCCCCCAGTTTTGTTCTGTGTGCTGAGACGGACTCATATTCATGTAATTCCGGAGGTTTGCCATATGCCATGGGAAGTCAGGGCTGTTGGAGAAGACACCAATAGGATTTTCCATGATCTTAAGACCTTCTGAGGTTGTTTCGATCACCATACATTTTCCGGATGAGTCTGCCATAATCCAGTGGAGAGGAGCAATGATTTCTGTGACCGGATCTTTGACTCCTGTGATCCGGACGGCGCGCAGCAAAGAAGCCGCCTGATCAGTGGATGCACATTGGCTTAGAAGAAATTTCACAAGCTCGGTGGAAGCCACTGCGATCTGCCTGGAGCCAGAAGGCGCCGGGGGATCATATAAGGCGTAACCTGGAAAATACAGCACAGCGGCTGCAAATCCCATTTCATTGACACCGTCCGCTAAAGTGACCGGAGAGAGATTTTGGCCGATTCCCATAAAACTATATTGATTTTTAATTCTGTGAGTATTCAGCAGATTTTTCCATTGATATCCTTTTGGTACGATATAAAATTCAGGGTCAAGGGGGTAGGAAAAATCCATCGTGCGGCCAAAATATACATCGCCCGCAGAATTCTGTGTTGTGAGTGCGGTACACATGGAGAACATCTCCTTAATCAGGCATTTAATTTTAGTATATGCTTCACACCAAAGAGTAGTATCCTGTTTTCGTCTGATGTATAATAAGACAGGGGAAGATAGGAGGAATGCATGAACAAGTTGTTTGAAGCTATGAATTTAAAGAATTTAAAAATAAAGAACCGTATCTGTGTGCCGCCGATGGTGTGCTATAACTGGGTGGAGGAAGACGGCTATGTAGTTCAGAGAAATATTGATCATTACAGAGCCATTGCCAGGGGCGGTGCCGGCCTGATCATTCAGGAGGCTACCTGTGTGGATCCGGAAGGGAAACTTTCCAAAGATCAGCTGGGCATCTGGGAGGATGGACAGATCGATGGGCTGAAAGAGATCGTAGATGCGGTGCATGAAGAAGACTGCCCGATATTTTTGCAGATCCATCATGCAGGGGTGAACGGCTCCGGTGAGTACCTGCTTTGTCCGAGTGATTATGAGATGGATAAAGACGGAGAAAAAAGAATCGGTCATGAAATGACGAAAGAACAGATACAGAAGGTGCAGGATCAGTTTGTGAAAGCTGCGGTGAGAGCTTATCAGGCCGGCTATGACGGGGTGGAACTGCACGGGTGCCACAGTTATCTGATGTGTGAATTTTTCAATTCCAGGGTCAACAAAAGGACCGATGAATATGGACAGTATCCGGAGAGGTTTGCAGTGGAGATTCTGGAAAAGATCAAAGAGGCAGTGCCGAAGGAGTTTATTGTGGGAATCCGGCTGGGAGCCTTTGAACCCGCTCTTGCAGACGGTATCCGTCATGCCAAACTTCTGGAGGAACACGGGATTGATTTTTTGGATATTTCCTATGGATTTTCCGGGGAAGATGAGCCTGGTGCTCCAAAAGATTTTCCATACAAAGATGTGATCCATGCCGCGGGGGAGATCAAAAAGCATGTATCGGTTCCTGTTTTTGCGGTCAACAGCATAACGGATGCCCGGATGGCAGAAGACATTTTAGAGCGCACCGGTGTGGATATGGCGGATATCGGCAGGGGTGTGCTGGTCAACTATAACTGGGCCATCGATGCGAAAGAAGGAAGAGATACCGGCAGATGTCTGCACTGCAAAGAATGCCAGTGGAGGATCGATGCCGAAAAATGTGCAGGAAGGGTCCTGCTGAACAGAAAAAGAAATATGGGAGAATAAAAAAACCTTTCAGTGTAAATTCATCGACACAGTCATCCCTTGAAAACCGCGGGAGAATGGATTAAAATGAAACATGTAAAATTAAATCGTGCAAAGATAAAAACACAGTCCCGGCCGGTAGTCCGGGCACAGAGATAGAATCTGTCAGTAACCTGCCTCCTCGGTTGTCCATTCTTTGCTGCCAAAAGCGAGGAGTGTTTTTTATGCAAAAAATTGAGAACAGGCTGACAGTATATTTTGATGAACCCTTTTGGGTCGGAATCTATGAACGTGTTCTGGACGGTGAGTTGGAAGTGTCCAAAATAACGTTCGGGGCAGAACCAAAAGACTATGAAGTTCTGGCATTTCTTATGGAGCGTCATGGAGAACTTCGTTTCAGTCCTCCTGTGGATGTTTCGGTGAAAGAGGTGAAAAACCTGAATCCCAAACGGATGCAGAGGAGCCTTAGAAGGCACAGAGACGCAGGGATGGGAACAAAATCCCAGCAGGCGCTGGCTGCCCAGAGAGAAGAACAAAAAGCCGGAAGGAAAGAGCGCAGGAGAGATCTGCGGGAAGAACGGAAGCGGCAGCAGTTTTTGATAAAACAGGAGAAGAAGAAACAAAGACACAGAGGAAGATAGGAGATAAAATGAAAGAAGTTCTAATGATGAAACTGGAAAGCTGTCCATACTGCCATCAGGCGCTGGATATGATGGAAGAACTCAAACGGGAACAGCCGGAGTATAAAAACATTCCTGTAAAAATGGTCAATGAGGATGAGGACACTGAACTTTCAGAGCCTCTCGACTACTGGTATGTTCCCACTTTTTATGTGGACGGAAAGAAACTTCATGAGGGGGTTCCCACAAAAGAAAAAATAAAGAAAGTTTTTGAAGGGGCATTAAAAGAATAAGCCCAGGAATTCCTTTTTTGACGGGTGCATATATTTAGAAAAAGACTGCAAAAAGGAATGAACTATGATATATGTAGTAAATGAAGGGGATACGATTGATTCTATCGCTGCCCAGTTTGGAGTTTCAAGGAGCAGGCTGATCTATGACAACCAGCTTTATGCCGGACGCGTTGTGACCGGTCAGGCGCTGCTGATTCTGGAGCCTTCTGACGTCCATACGGTACAGGAAGGGGATACGCTGACATCGATTGCACAGCAGTACGGCACTTCGGTTTCTTCGATTGTCAGAAAAAATCCATATCTGCTGAACGAATCAAATCTGATGCCGGGAGATGTGCTGACGATCCGCTATCGGCAGGGGCAGCTGGGGAACCTCAATGTAACGGGTTATGCATATCCATATATCAGCACGGAGATTTTAAGAGAAGTTCTCTTATATTTAGATGAACTTCTGATCTTTTCTTATGGCTTTACAACCGAAGGAACGCTCATACCGCCGGCGATGGAAGAACCTCTGATTGAACAGGCATTGGAGTTTGGGGTTGATCCTATGCTTGTGCTGACACCGTTTGCGGAGACCGGGAGTTTTAATAATCAGCTGGTGAAGGCTGTATCGGAAGATCTTCAGATGCAGCAGGTTCTGATTGAGAATCTGGTTCAGACAGTTCAGGAAAAGCAGTATGCCGGAGTGGATGTGGATTTTGAATACATCCTTCCGGAGGACCGGGAGGGATATGCAGCCTTCGTAGGGAACTTAAGAGAGCGGATGAATCCCTTAGGATATAAGGTGTCTGTCGCTTTAGCGCCTAAAATTTCCGCAGATCAGCCGGGCCTGTTATATGAAGGAATGGACTACGGACTTTTGGGTGCTAATGCAGATTCCGTATTTTTAATGACGTATGAATGGGGCTATACGTTCGGGCCGCCAATGGCAGTTGCACCGATCAACAAGGTACAGCAGGTTTTGGATTACGCGGTAACAGAAATACCGCCGGAAAAAATATACATGGGAATCCCGAACTATGCCTATGACTGGCCGCTTCCCTACGAGAGAGGAACAACAAGGGCAAGGACGATCGGAAATGTGGAAGCAGTCGAGATCGCAGACGAGAACGGGGTGCAGATTCGGTTCGATGAAACTGCCATGAGTCCGTTTTTTAACTATACGTCAAATGGAACAGAACATGAAGTATGGTTTGAAGATGTCCGGAGCATTGATGTAAAAGTACGGACGGCGAAAGAATATGGTTTTACAGGTGTGGGATACTGGAATCTGATGAGGCCGTTTCGGGCCAACTGGCTGCTGCTGGACAGTTTATTTCAGTTAAACGACAGACCGTAGACGGGAGGAATCTTATGGGGAAACATATTGTAAGTATGATGCTGGCGGCACTGATCGGGCTTGGTGCATCCGTTCAGGAGATAAGAGAAAAGGAACCCGTCAAACCGGCATTTTCTAATAAAAGTATCAGAGGTTTTTCTTACGAAAAGGTTCCGAAGGCAGTGAAAGAAAAAATTAGCGGGGTTTCTTACAGGCCCAATCCGAACATCACATTTCAGGACCTTCGATATGTTAAGGTAAAATATTACGGTTATGACGGAAAGATCAGGAGCGGACAACTGCTTGTGAATAAGTCCATTGCCAAAGATACCGTGGAAATTTTTCAGGAGCTTTATGATATGCAGTACCCGATTGAGAGCATCCGCCTGATCGATGATTACGGAGCCGATGACACCAAATCTATGGAAGCCAATAACACCTCTGCCTTTAACTATCGGATTGTAGAAGGGACCAGTCATCTGTCAAAACACGCTTATGGCAGGGCGATTGACATTAATCCGAGAGTCAACCCCTTTGTAAAGAGGAATTCCATCACACCT
>OAWZ01000949.1_pt1 | contig 11115 bp, 7 predicted proteins | sample 1477091 | NCBI WGS metagenome assembly OAWZ01 (sample SAMEA2580282, study PRJEB22360) | human gut metagenome | biome: human gut; feature: human-associated habitat; material: faeces | place: Denmark | collected 2008/2010
CAAAGTTATACCCGCACTTTCCTGTATTGTTGACCAAGATCATCCCGGCAACAGTAATACCCCGAAGTACATCAAGCGAAAGTAACCGTTTGTTCGGATTCATAATATTTGATTCTTTTAATTACTTATTATATATAAAATAGTCGTTCCGGCAGCTAACACTATCCCTATAAGCGATTCATAAGGTATCAGCTTCAGACGTTCTTTAAAGTTGAGTTCGCATACGCCTCCTGTCGCATGAAAGAACGAACCATGTGGCAAATGGTCAAGAACTGTAGCTCCGGAATTAATCATAGCTGCCCCCCAAACTGCAGAAATGCCTATAGCCAATATCGTTTCAGCGAACGAAGAAGAAGCCAGTGTCGCTCCGGCTGGTGACGATGCGGCAGGCCCTTGATAGCTTGCGGTAGCCGCCGACATCAACGCGCCTGATATAGGAGCAATCAATGCATCACTAATATGAGCATGATCTAATCCTGTAAGAATCCAATCTTTCAAAGAAGAGTTCTTTATGATGCCGGCAATAGTTCCGGTTCCTATCAGCAGAATAGCTACCACAGACATCTTTTGCAGTCCATACGCTATACTCGGAAGAATGTTTTTCCATTGTTTCATACAGATAGCACCACATAAGCCACCTACCGGCAAAGCTATCAAAGGATCGATATTGATTCCTGCCGCAGGACGTAATGCCAATAAAACAATCGTAACAACAGGAGCAATCAGACTGGTTCTTAACGAAGGCAGATTTCTCTCTTCCTCTTTATCCTCTGTTTGCATCATTGTTTTTTTGTTTTTCACTGTTTGAGGCATCAGACGGACAATAACAAAAACAGTGAAAAACAAACCGATCACTGCCGGTAAAATATTGGCAAACATTACAGCCGATAGATCTGCATTAAAATTTCCGGCTGCTATAATGGTGTTCGGGTTAGGTGATATGATATTTCCACATTTACCTCCCCCGATCATAGCAATAAGCAATACAGATGGAGACAGGTTTAGACGCTTGCCTATCGAAAGAGCCACCGGCGCAACGGTTATCACAGCCACATCAATAAAGACGCCTACCGTACAAAGCAACATCGTTGCGAGTGCCAATGCCATAAATACCCGTTTCTCACCCATTTTGTTTATAATCGCATTGGAGATGACCGTGGTAGCCCCGGTTTGTATTAATATGCCTGACAAGACTCCGGCTGTCAGAATCCGCAATACCGCCGGGGTGACCTCTTTCACCCCTTCGGTCATTACCGTTACGGTCTCATTTAAAGATAGTCCTCCCAACAACCCTCCAACTATCGCTCCGATAATCAGACTGTATGTCGGAGAAAGCTTTCTTATGATTAACAGTATGGATAATGAAAGCCCGATTAATGCGCCTATCGCTGTCATTGAGTATTATTTAGTAAATTGTTTTATGATTCTCACCACCTGTCGCACCGTTCTCTCTATGTTTTCTTTCGTAAACTCCGGTCGCATCGCCTCTTCAAGTGTTACCGGAAAAGGTTGAATAGGCAGTACGGCAGTAAACCCCATCCTATTAAGCGCTTCGGTGGCTTCGACCGCTCCCCCCAGCGCTATCACCGGAACCTGACATTTCTCACCGACACGTAAAATTCCGTCCAGCGCCTTTCCCATACCAGTCTGGCGATCCAGTTTACCCTCTCCGGTCAGTATCAGATCTGCCTGCCGGACGACCTCTTCGAAACGAAGCGTTTTCAATATAACTTCTATTCCGGATTGCAATTCTGCATTCAAAAACGGAAGCAGGCCGCCTCCCATTCCTCCGGCTGCTCCGGCACCGGGAAGCTGCGATATATCCATATTTGTATATTCCTTTATCACCTGTGCATAATGCCGCAACCCATTGTCCAACTCTATCACTTGCAAACTATTTGCCCCTTTTTGGGGAGCGTATACATAGGCTGCACCCTCTTTTCCAAAAAATGGATTACTAACATCACAGGCGATCGTAAAGTGACTCTCCTTCAATGCCGGATTCAATTGGGAAATATCTATTTGATGGACTTTTATCAGATTTTCGCCGACAGGCTCCAACTCACCGTTTCCGCTATCTAAAAAACGTGCACCTAAAGCCTTTAGCATACCAATTCCCGCATCATTCGTAGCACTTCCGCCGATACCGATAATGAATTCCCGACACCCGCGTTTTAATGCGTCAGCAACCATTTCTCCAACTCCATAAGTCGTAGTCTTCATGGGGTTTCTCCGACTTGAATCGATTAATGGCAGACCGCAGGCCGAGGCCATTTCGATAATAGCCATCGCACCATTGTTTACGATGCCATACGATACTTCAATTGGCTTCATGAATGGATCATGCACCCGACATGACACCGTTTGAGCATGAAGGGCAGAGCATAGAGCTTCTGTAGTCCCTTCGCCGCCATCAGCTATGGGGAAACGTATAATCTGACAGTCGGGTAATTCCTCCTGAATCGCTTTTTCGGCAGCTTTCGCTATCTCGAAAGAACCGACCGAACCTTTAAACGAGTCGAATGCCAATACAATCTTTTTCATAAAAGCTATCACTTATTTGTTTTCTCTATTAAACTCAATGCAGCCTCGACCGGATCATCAAACGGAGTCGTACTGTTACTCCAGGGAGATGTAATCCATTGCTCCTCCCATTCTCGGATTTTATTCCGGTCTTTTGTGAAATAGAGCTGTATACGAGGGATATAGTAGTCTTTAATCAGCCCGCTCCAGAAACGGGCAGCATAATCTTCCTGAATACCACCCCAACTTGTAATCAAGCGTTTGGCATTTGCCTCATAAGCATCTTTTTCCTGAAGAGTTGTTCCGCTATTGCGCGCAAGTTCCACCCATTCTTCTAATCGATATAAAGGATGAGAGGCCAACAGCCTGTCAACGTCCATCAACAAATCAACAGTTTGTTGCAGATTACGTTGCGCTGCGAGAACACGATTCTCCGAATCATCTTTTAGGGCCTGCTTATAAAAATTTTCAGCTTTAGCCGCTACATAATACGAAACAAACTCTATGAGGTCGTTTCTGTATAATTCAGAGCTTTTCAGTTCGTCAGCGCAACTAGCATACAAACGTATAGCCTGCAAGTAATCATCACTAAGGTCGATTTTACTGATCCGCCGTTGATCGGATATTACGGTTTGCCAGGTAAAACGGGGGTATGAATATAAAGAACTATATGCTGTTTTCCGAAAAAGTTTCCAAGCTTCCTCCATGGCATCGGGATATCCTCCATAACGGGCCTCGCAGTATATCTTCATCCAATCGTCCAGGTCGATACTATCTGATGACCATCCCATATCGGCTAACAGTTCGTAAACAACCTCATTGTTTTCGAGTCCTTCAGGGGCAGAACCGAACCCAATCAAGTTACCTTTATTTGCGGCACGTAATGCTTTGACCGAGGAACTAGCATACATGTCCAAGTCTCCTGTCATGGTGTTTTTCCCACCAAAGTTGGGTACATAGCTGAATATCCATTTCTTTCCGTAAAACCCATCATGTACTTTCCATGTTTGCTCGGTGTTCCACACCCATTTCGGATAATCATTGCCCAAATCAATGATAATCATTTTATCATCAGGTACATTGCTTAACAAGGCTTTAAGCGATTCTTTATCCCAGAATGAATGTTGATATCCGAATGTCCATCCCTGTGTAACCCAAACGGCATCCGGGTTTCCGGCTGTAATCGATTTATAAATCGTTTCTCCATACTCGGCCAATAACTTATATTTCGCTTCTTTATCTTCCTTATCGATAGGCAGCTCCATCTCATTAAAACTATCCGAGAGATAATACGTATTTTCTCCAAACTCTTTTTCCCACTCTTCGACAAACAGTTTGCCTATCTCTTCGAAAAAAGGTGAATCCGGTGGCAATACATAGGCGTTGTACTCTTCATCAAAACCACCCCACCGCATGTGCCGGAATTGTGTGTCGGGATGTTTCTGCACAAATCCTTCCGGCACGAAACCTGCAAACGCAGGCGCTATGGGCTGCATACCCAACTCGCGCATACGGGTCAGGATTTGATGCTGCAAAGCGATTTGGTTCTGTTGCCAGGCATCAGATAAGGGACCGTCCCACTTGTTCAGATTGCCCATGCGATGCCAGGGAAGGTGTGCAGGAGCAGTGAAAAACTCACGGATTTCTTCTTTGTTCAATCCCATACGCAGCCATACCCGTTCCGCAATGGCTTCGCTGGCCACGGTAGCCAAGGGCATATTTACACCATAAAGAGCCATCCTGTCAATTTCCTTTTCCCAACGCTCCCAGTCCCAGTAAGGGGTAGTGTAGCCGAATGTACAAACATTAAGGAAATAGCGCAACTCATAAGGGGACACCTGTTCATACAATTCATAATCGGGCCACGGCATCACCGACGTTATGTGTTCACCGCTCCATGTTTTCATACTCTTGCAGGCCTCTTTCATGTACGTATGAAAAGCGTAACAGATAGCAACAGAGCTACTTCCCCTTAGGGTAAGCCGGCCGTCGCTTGCTATCACTTCGAATATATCTTTACCGTCGGATGGTTCGATATATTCAAAGTGGATAGACTGTGCTCTTTCCCCAATCTGACGTTCTATTAACTGTTTGGCGGGGGTGATAATATCCGTCTTAGGCTTGTGGCATGAGCAGAAAAAAAGCGTTGCTTGCAAGCAACAATACTTGATTATTGTATGTATCATAGAAAATCATAAATGTTATAAGTGAGTATCAATATTTTTTCTTCGATGCTTCTTTCACATATTCCAGTTCCGTAATAATCGGTAAATGGTCTGACAAAAGCGACTGAACAGTTTGCGTACTAATCACACGCCATCCTTTTTGCGGGTAAGCAAACAAGTAATCGATCTTAATCACAGGTTTCCATGCCGGCATTCCAAAATCATCGTTGCTTGCAGCAAACCAGCTATCCATACCACGTATTGCCTCGGAGTAATGACGCGCGTTGAAATCACCTCCCAAAATTACAGGATATTTATAATTTTTGAAATGCCCGGTAATAAATTTTATTTGCTCCGCCCGTGTTTCTTGAGAGTTGACGTCCAGATGCGTAGAGGTAAAAACAATGGTATCATTACCCATTTCGAATAATCCCTCCAACATGGCCCGTCTCTCATGCTCTTTGACCGGATGGGGCAACATTATCTTTTGGACAGAAATATATGGATATTTACTTAACATCCCAATACCGTAATAACCGGTAGAATAGTCAATCGTTTTTCCGTAAAGCCCAAACATCCCTGTATGATAGGCAAGTTCGGATATAAAATCCTTCCCCTTCTGATGCGGGGTACGCTTCCGGTCTGTTTTGCTATCCACTTCCTGAAGCGCCACAAAATCAGGTTTGAAGGATTTGATGTGATGAGCAAGTTCCTCTAAAGATGCCAGTTCGCCAAATCTTAAATTATAGGTCATTACCCGCACCCGTAGAGTATCTTGCGCATAGGCAACACCCAAAGTCAGGCATAAAAACAATAATAAATATTTCTTCATTGAATACATGGTTTCTATTTTTTAATGATTACTTTTCCCAGCCCGGATTTTGTCCTAACAGAGGATTCTTCTGACGCTCGGGATTAGGCACGGGCCACAAATAATGTTTCGTTGCGTCGAAGTAGCGTGCTCCGCCTTCCGCAGTAGACTTTTCGTAGATAACATCACCAAACTCATCTACTCCGGTATCGGGATATGGGTTAGCGCCCAAATCATTCATACAAACTTTCAGGCTGGGACCGGTGATGGCACGTCCAAAGCGAAGTTCGCCTTCACGCCAGCGCATCACATCGGCGTATCTTGTTCCTTCACCTGCCAACTCAATGCGACGTTCTCTTCTCAATTCGGTTTCGAGGTCCATCCCCCATGCGCTAAGTTCGTCAAGGTTCATACGATGCATATTCACACGATCTCTAAGCCTGTTGATGGAGTAATCAATCTGTGTTTGTGTCAGTTTCTTGCCTTGTAGTTCGAAAGTGGCTTCGGCATAAATCAGCAAGATTTCGGCAAAGCGGATGACATTGAGATTCCCATGCCCCCCCACACTTGAACCGGCCAAATCAATATCGTTATACTTCTTCAGATAGAAACCTGTACGGCTATTTGCCCCCACACGGTTATTATCTTGCAATGAAGCAAAACGAGGCAGATTAAATATCTCGTTGGCCTTATCCGTATCAGGGTCACCGTCATCTCCTCCCGGCCATTTGTCACCCGGAGCATATAAAGTCATCTTCATTCTGGGATCTCTGTTCTGGAAGTAATCTACATAATGCTCTTCAGGCGACTTGTATAACGATGAGGTCTGCACACCGGTCTTTTTATAATATTCCAATCCGGTTTTTGCCGGTTTACCGTCTGTACACAGATAAGCATCCACTAATGACTTCGTTGGATTGAGGCGTATATAGTCTGTCGGACTGCAAGTTTCATTGGGTAGACTTTGTGTACGGATTTCAGGTACAAAAAGGCTATATACGATGGCTTCGATATTTTTCGGATCATTCTCGACATCCCCTTCGTGATGAAATAGTTTTTCGTATTCATACAGGCCATAGGGACTGTTTTCGATGATATATTCACTCGTTTTTGCAGCCAGTTCCCACCTTTCGTTTTGCAAGGCAATACGTGCCAATATGGCTAAAGCGCCCCAACGGTCAAGTCTTCCCAGTTTATCGCCCGTATACCTTTCTTCAGGCATACGCTCCGCCGCCCATTTCAAATCCTCGACGAGCTGGTCGATGACTTTCTCTCTGGGAGTACGTTCGATATATGCATCTTCGGGCTGGATGACTTCTCCTACCCAAGGTACATCACCCCAAAATGTCGTGAGGTAAAAGTACATAAGCGCCCGGATGGTTTTTACTTCCGCGGCATAAACGTCCTTCTTATTTTGAGCTACCTGCGCTTTATTATAGTTGTCCAGAAAATTATTGCAGCGATAAATATAGCTATACGCTCCTGTCCAATAGGTAGTGAAGGGGAAGCCGTCAGTATAAGAGTGCTTGCCTCCCGAAACCTTACTTAGTCCACTAGTAATATTCCCCCACATAACAGTTTCGGCCGTCGATTCACTCCAATTCACGAGATAGTCTTTTTGTAAAGCTTCGTAACAGGGAGGCAAGGCATTTTTAAGCTGATCTTCATTTACCCAGAATGTTACATTGTCCGGCTCGTTAGGGTTCGTTCTATCCAGAAAATCGCTACAGGAGGTAACTATACCAAAGAAAGCAATGATTAAAAAGTATTTTGAGTATTTCATCTTTATAGTCGTTTAATAGGTTAGAATGTTATTGATAATCCAAAAACATAGGTTTTTACTTGCGGATAGACATCTCCGCTGGTGGTCCTCACTTCAGGGTCATAAGCTCCGAAGTAATCGGTTTTAGTAAACAAGTTATCTGCCGAAGCATATACTCTAAGACTATTAATGCCAAGAGGTGCCACCATTCGGGCAGGAAAACGATAACCTATCTGAATATTCTTTAGGCGCAAGTACGATGCATCCTCTTTCCAGTAGTCACTGAAGAGCCTGTTGTGCTCCTGCGACTGATAAAGTCTGGGATAAGAAGCATTTGGATTCATAGGCGTCCATCTGTCAAGATGCTCTTTTTTAGGGATTGAGTAGTCATTGATAAACGCATGCCGAGCCTCATCCTCAAGGTAACCGGCAACTTTGCCTACTCCTTGCAAATAGAAACTGAAATCAATGCCTTTCCATTCTAAACCACCCTTGATTGCATAGGTGTAATGGGGCTCTTTCTCGCCAAACACCACTTTGTCGTAGTCATCAATTACCCCGTCGGGAGCGCCGTCAGGACCACTGATGTCCCGATACTTAATATCTCCGGGCTGTACAATGCCGTTTTGTGATGCAACAAGAGGAAATTTTGGTTTCTGGTACTTACCTGTAGTTGTATTCACTGATTCAAAATCATACACTTGCGCCAGCCCATCAGTCAGATAACCATAGAAAGCACCTATCGGATCACCTACCCGACGATACGAACCGGAAGCCGTACTGGTCAGCGACTCCGGAGTTCCACCCAAATCGGTAATCTTATTACGGGCGTCCGACAGATTGAACCCGAGATTGTAATTTACACTTCCGATCTTATCACGCCATGACAGATTAAGTTCCCATCCTTTGACATCAATCTTACCAAGATTGACATAACCTACGTTACTACTGGAAACCCCGACAATAGCCGGAACATCGGGACGAACCAATGCATCAATATTTTCTTTCTTATACCAATCAAAGTCCACATTCAGTCTATTGTTCAAAAAACTAAGGTCTACCCCGAAATTAAGCATGCGGATGGTTTCCCACTTGATGTCGGGATTACCGATTTTATTTTGCCAAAGTCCCATAACAGGTGTATTAGAAGCTCCGATAGGATAAGACTCTTCGGTTATGATAGGTGACAAGTAGGGGTAGTAATTACCGGGAATGTTTTGATTTCCCAACTCACCCCAGGAAGCACGCAGCTTACCCGAGCTCAATACCGAAGTAGCGAACTCCATGAATTTTTCACGTGAAAAGTTCCATCCTGCCGAGAATGATGGAAAATATCCCCAACGATTGCCCTTGGCAAATCTTGAAGTTCCGTCGGCACGCAGGTTAGCTTCAAACAGGTATTTACCGTCAAAAGCATAGTTGACACGACCAAAGTAAGAACGTAAAGCCCACTCGTCTTTTGTTCCGCTATTCATAAAATTAATCATTCCGGCACTAATAACGTGAATATCCTCAACCATCACATTATCACGCGTAGCACCCAGTGTGCTTCTGTTTTCCCATTCTTGCGAGAATCCCAACAATGCTCCCAACTCGTGGCGCCCTATGGTTTTATTAAAGTTCAGGGTGAATTGCAGCGTTTGGGTCATAACGTCGAGATGGCTTTGTGAGATATAGTCCTTGGCATCTTCATTTGCTTTCAACGGGCTACCGTCCGAGTAATAAGACAACATCTTCGGGTTAAACTCATCCACTTGGCGGGTATATATATTTGCAGAGTACTGCATACCTACGTTCAGTCCGTCTATAATTTTGAGATCTGCATTGAAAATACCATTGAGCACACGAGTTTTCCGTTCTTCCATTCCCGACTCATAGGCTACCTGCAAGGGGTTACGTACCGAACCGTACGACCAGTTCTCACTATCTACCATCCGGCCATTCTCATCAGGAATTTGCCACATGACGGGAAGTAACGGAGACATACGCTGTGACAGGCGGAATACTCCTGATGTGCCGCTATAACCTAAAATACTGACTTAGAAATCGACATAGCTCATCTGTCCGGTCAGTTTCAAACGATCATATACCTCCGTGTTTACACTGATACGCGCATTATGTCTTTTGGAACTATATCCGTCACCTACAACCAGTCCATCCTGATCCAGAAAACCATACGACATAAAAAATCCGGTTTTCTCGCTTCCCCCCCGTGCGCTCACATTATGCCCCGTTTGAAAAGCCCGGCTTTTGTATATTTTGTCAATCCAGTCAGTATTGGAATATTCGTTGGGATACAGTCCCGAATCATATTTATCGAAAGCCTCTTGTGTATAGGGCTTGGAAAATCCGGCAGCACTCATGGCTTCATTGGAGAGCTCCATGTATTCCCTTCCATTAACAAGTTCGGGCAATGCTGTGGGAGTCTGGAATCCGGCATATCCGTTATATTGGAATACTACGCGCTCTTTCTTTTCTCCCTTTTTAGTCGTTACAAGAATAACACCGTTAGCGGCACGTGCTCCATAAATAGCTGATGAGGCGGCATCTTTCAGTACTGATACGCTTTCGATGTCCGAAGGATTCAATAAGTTAATGTCTCCCCCGGCTACTCCGTCAATCAAGATCAAAGGTGCTGTACTACTATTGATGGTTCCCGTACCACGAATGTTGATGCTGGGCACAGCACCCGGCTGCCCCGAAGAGGAAACAATACTAACTCCAGGCAACAATCCTTGCAGCCCTGTAGTTACGTTAGTTATAGGCCTGTTCTCAATAGCCTCCGCTTTAACCATAGATACGGCACCTGTTACATTCACTTTCTTTTGCACGCCATAGCCTACAACTACTACATCTTCCAGGCTGACAGCATTTTCTTTCATCACCACGTTTACTGTCGTTGCTTTCGCTATGACGCTTTCTTCACGATAGCCGACGTATGAGTACCGAAGTGTACTTCCATAGGGTACCTTGATGGAATACTGACCATTGATATCGGTGATTGTACCCGTAGTCGATCCCTTTACCGATACGGTGGCTCCGATGATCGGTTCCGTATTCTCGTCAGTAACTTTACCTTTCACATACAGTTCCTTTTTCTCTCCTTGCGAATCAACAGGGTCAGTTTTATTTTGATATTCTTTATTATAAAATAAAATACTGTCATCCAGGAAACGGAACCCAATGTTAGTCCCTTTTAGCAAAAGAGTTAGTGCTTTGTTTACATCTGTGTCTTTTACCTCCAATGACACTTTCCTACTCGTATCCACAAATTCTTTGCTATAGGCTACATTCATCAATGCCTTCTCTGCTATCTGACTGATAGCCTCTTTAAGAGGAAGCTCTTTGATACTAACCGATATTTTTTGCTGTTGTGCATAAACAAAAGCAGTGACAAATATGCACATTAGGGTTACAATACACCTTCTGCCGGTGGATGAAAAAGGAGAATCTTTTTCCATAATATTAGTCTTTAAAGTTAATAGTTCAATATCTATTAGCTAATACACAAGAGGTATTAAAAAGTATTACGGCAAATAAGTTAATGAATATTAATTCGGGAAATATAGGAGAACTTGCCGGAAATCAATCCATACTTGATAAAAAAGAAAGAAAACACTTCAAAGGTATCGTTTTTAAAAGAAAATATAAAGGGGGGATATCGTATTTTCTCATTTAATGCATAAATTAGTGTCTTTACCTGAAAAAGAATGAGCAACATCCACCTCACATATGAGTGATTCCACCAGAACTCGGCTCAGTCTGAAAATTTTAGGGATTTGATTCAGGGCAATCACACCCTTAAAAATAGACTCATTCCCGGTGCAAAAATGAGCTAAATAATCATTTATTTT
>OAWZ01000953.1_pt1 | contig 11081 bp, 10 predicted proteins | sample 1477091 | NCBI WGS metagenome assembly OAWZ01 (sample SAMEA2580282, study PRJEB22360) | human gut metagenome | biome: human gut; feature: human-associated habitat; material: faeces | place: Denmark | collected 2008/2010
AGCCAGCGCTGCAGCTCCCGCTATGAACAGTAAAATAAGATATCTCTGTTTTTTCCTGACTGAATTTTTGTATTCCTCATCGTTTCTTGCATTTCCTGCACAAAATAATCCTATCATAAGTTTTCCTCCTCCTGATCAAATATAAAAATATCCTCAATTGTGACTCCAAAAAACTGCGCAATCTTGTGGGCCAGCACAAGCGAGGCTTTGTATCTGCCGTTTTCCAGAGAGATAATGGTCTGCCGGGTCACTCCTACGGATTCGGCCAACTCCATCTGCGTCACCTTTTGATCCTTTCTCAATTCCTGAATTCTTGTTTTCATATGCACACCCTTTTTTGTATAGTTTGCTTTACAATTTTAGTATAGCTCGCTTTACATCTAATGTCAAGTGCATTTTACATTTCTCTGTTTACATGTTTTCTGTCCTGTGTTAGAATCTTTACTATCACTGAAATTAACTATGAGAATGGAGTCTTATATTATGGATACTTATAAAAAATTCATCAAATATTACGGTCCTTACAAGACTGTTTTCTTTTTTGACCTGCTCTGCGCCGCCTTCATCAGCATCGTAGATCTGGCATACCCGCAGATACTCCGAACCCTTACAAATACACTGTTTTTAAAGGAATCTTCCGTGATCCTTAAAAACATCTTTATCATTGGAGGAATTCTGCTGGTCTTTTATATCCTCCAGGCATTATGCAAGTATTATGTAAGCTGTCAGGGGCATATCATGGGCGCCCAGATGGAACGGGATATGCGAAGGGAACTGTTTGAACACTATGAGAATCTCTCATTTTCCTATTACGACCAGAACAACACAGGACAGATGATGAGCCGGTTAGTGTCCGACTTATTTGATATTTCTGAGTTTGCGCACCACGGTCCGGAAAATTTATTTATTTCCGTAGTAAAGATCACCGGATCATTTGTCTTTCTGTTCATCATCCAGTGGAAGCTGGCTCTGATCCTGTCAGCCGTAGTCCTTCTGATGATCCTCTTTTCCGCCCGCCAGAATAAACGGATGCAGGCCACCTTCCTGGATAACCGGAAGAAAATCGGGAATATCAATGCAACCCTTCAGGATTCTCTGGCCGGCATCAGGATCGTACAGTCCTTTGCCAACGAAGATATTGAACGGGAAAAGTTCCATCAGGGAAATGAAGGCTTTCTCACGTCCAAGCGGGATAACTACAAAGCCATGGGAACCTTCCAGGGCGGCAATACCTTCTTTCAGGGTATCATGTATCTGGTGACTCTCGTAGCGGGAGGCTGCTTCATCGCCGCCGGGCAGATGACGCCCGGAGACCTGGCGATGTATGCCCTGTACATCGGTATCTTTATCAGCCCGATCCAGATCCTCGTGGAACTCACGGAAATGATGCAGAAAGGCCTGTCCGGTTTCCGCAGGTTCCTGGATATTATTGAGACAGAACCTGAGATCGTGGATCTGCCGGGTGCAGAACCGATCACCGATCCGGACGGCAGCATTTCTTATCAGGATGTAAGTTTTTCCTACGAAGACAATGAGGTAGTGCTGGACCACGTTTCATTTGAAATTGAAGCAGGAAAATCTGTGGCTTTGGTCGGACCGTCCGGAGGAGGAAAAACCACGATCTGTTCCCTGCTCCCAAGATTTTATGATGTGAGCGGCGGCACCGTTTCAATCGGAGGCCAGGATATTCGCAGGATGACTCTTCAGAGCCTGAGAAATTCCATCGGCATCGTTCAGCAGGACGTTTACCTGTTCGGCGGGACTGTCCGGGATAATATCGCATACGGAAAACCGGAGGCCTCCATGGAAGAGATCATTGAGGCTGCCAAAAAAGCAAACATCCACGATTTTATCACAGAACTTCCCGACGGTTATGACACTTTTGTGGGAGAGCGGGGCACCCGGCTTTCCGGCGGGCAGAAACAGCGGATCTCGATTGCCCGTGTATTTTTAAAGAATCCTCCGATCCTGATTCTCGATGAGGCAACCAGTGCATTGGATAATGAAAGTGAACGCCACATTCAAAAAAGTCTGGAAGAGCTTTCTAAAAACAGGACGACGATCACCATCGCCCACCGTCTATCCACGATCAAACATGCCGATGAGATCCTCGTCATAGATGACCACACCATTCAGGAGCGGGGTTCCCATAAAGAACTGTTAAAACAGGACGGAATCTACGCAAAATATTATAAAATGCAGTTTGAAGGTTTGGAAACCTTTGAAATATAAAACAATGAGGCCGGACGCATCAAAGCGTCCAGCCTCATTTTATATATCCACATGGCAATGAATATGCTATCTCACGACTCTGCCGGCGCCCCCGCCCGATGCCAGAGTCTCAATCTCTGCTGCCCGGGCATAATTCATATCTCCGGGTATCGTATGTTTGAGTGCCGCCGATGCCGTGGCAAATTCCAGCGCCCGCTGAGGTGTCCAGCCCTCCGTGATCCCGTGGATGAACCCTGCGGCAAACGCATCTCCTGATCCTACCCGGTCAACAATGTGTACCATATACCGTTTTCCCCGGTAAAGGCCGAAATCCCCCGCAGCTTCCGCTCCATAACTGTTATCAGAAGCAGAAATGCTCTCCCTGAGAGAGCTGATCAGATACGTGAATCCATATTGTCTTCTTACTCTCTGCATATGTTCTTCATCTACACAGTCCTCATAGTCTCCGCTGATAAAATCCATGCCTGCCTCTTCATATCCGAGCACCAGCGCCGCATCCCTTGCATTTCCAAAACAAATGTCCACATAATTCATCAGTTCCCGCATGATACCCTGCTTTTCTGGGATATTCTCTGTCCAGAGTTTGGCCCGGTAGTTGAGGTCAAAGGAAACCGTAATCCCCATCTCTTTGGCTGTTTTCAGTGCCTGAAGAGTGATCTGCGCCGCATTTTTGCTGATAACCGGAGTGATCCCCGATGTATGCAGCCAGGATACATCCGAAAGCAAGGATTTCCAGTCAAAATCCGACGGCACCGCCTCTGCCATGGAAGAACCTGCACGGTCATAAATTACACTGGACGGCCGCACAGAAACTCCGTTTTCCAGAAAATAAATGCCGAGTCTTGGACCGCCGTAACTGATCCCGGAGCAGTCCACTCCGGATTTCCTCAGCACGGCTGCCGCACATTCCCCGACGGCATTGTTCGGAAGCTTTGTCACGTAGGAGACCTCATGTCCAAAATTAGACAGCCCTGCCGCAATATTGGCTTCCGTACCGCCGTAAGTCACATCAAATGAAGAGGCCTGAATGAATCTTTGGTTTCCCGGAGGCGAGAGTCTCAGCATGATCTCCCCGAACGTCATTATTTTTCCCATTGTATCACCCCTTATTTCTGGACCAGATGGACTGCAAATCCCCCGATCTCCTCTCTGAAATAGACAGCTCCAAGGGTCCCATCCATTTTATACACTGCGCTTTCTTCCCTGAATGAAAAACCTCTTCTTTTAAAATAACTTAGTGCCCTTCCGGCATCGTTCGTCCTCACCGCAATGTGGCCTTTCTCCCCAAAAAACGGGCTCTTCATAGCCTCAATATAACTTCCCGCAAAAATGGAATTATCGTTTTCACTCTTCTGGAATCCAAAAACAGACTCAAACATTCCGGCGGCGAGCATGGCTTCATCCCGATTCTTCATGTTCAGCCCTATATGGGCAAGTTCAAAACCAAGCATCTCATGGACCGCCTTTTTAGCCATTTCCCTGATTGTGATAAAATCGCCTTTCTCGATGAGGTTTTCCGGTACCATAAACGAACCTCCACAGGCCGCAACCTGTTTAAGCTCCAGATATTCCCCCATGTTGGCTTCCGTAATTCCTCCGGTAGGCATAAACTTCATCCCGGAATAAGGTCCTGACAGAGATTTTAACATCCTGACCCCTCCTGCAGCCTCTGCCGGAAAGAATTTCACAAGATGAAGTCCATACTTCATTGCCTGCTCTACATCCGTAGGACTTGAACATCCCGAAATCACAGCAATGTTATGCCCCATACCGTATTCAACGACCTCATGGTTAAAACCCGGACTGACCATAAACTTTGCTCCGGCTTTGGCTGCCTCCTCTGCCTGTCCTTTCATAATAACCGTACCTGCCCCCACAAGCATCTCCGGGCAGGCTTTTGTCATTCTTCGGATCGATTCCACACAGGCATCGGTGCGGAAAGTCACCTCGGCACAAGGTATACCCCCCTCACATAAGGCTTTTGCCAAAGGTTCCGCTTTCTCAGCGTCTTTCAGGCTGATCACCGGCACAATTCCGATACTCTCAATCTCGCGCAGCAGCTCATTCATGGTATCTGCCTCCTTCGATCCGGTTGACCGGGTAATGGATCGCTTCTCCCTTTGCAAACCGCACGGCCTCCTCGGCCGCTTTTCGCTTAAGTTCCATAGCCGCCTCCTCAGAATACCACGCCATATGCGGGGTCACGATCAGATTCTCATTCTCGAAGATGGAAGAATCCGTCATCATAGGCTCCGATTTCATACAGTCAAGAGCTGCCCCTGCGATCACTTTCTCCTTTAGTGCACGGTCAAGGTCTTCTTCATTGATGATCCCTCCTCTGGCTGCATTGACGATGACCGCTGAATCCTTCATTACCCTGAATGCCTCCATATCAAACAGATTCTGGTTTCCGTCTGCCGGACAGTGAAGAGAAACGGCATCGGACTGCTTCAGCAGTTCTTCAAAGCTGACGGCCTCTGCATTTCCGATCCGTTCACCCTGATTTACCATGGGATCATATCCGATCACCCGGAATCCGAGAGCTGCTGCTTTCTCAGCAAAATTTCTTCCGATACGGCCCAGACCGACAACCCCCACGGTCTGTTCAGAAAACCGGCGGATCGGGATCGACTGCGTATAATCCCAGCCAGTCGTCTTTGTAAACCGGTTCATCTGATCAGTTTTTCTGAGCATCATGAGAAGCAGAGCCAGTGCGTGGTCTGCCACCTCATTCATTCCGTAATCCGGTACATTTCCAACCTGTATCCCATACTCCGCTGCCGCTTTCAGATCCACAGTATCCACGCCGACCCCGTATCTCACCACATATTTAAGCTCCGGCAGTGCCTTCATAACCTTTTCCGAAATATTGGCATACTGAACGATAAATATGTCTGCCCCGGCGCACTGTTCAATCACTTCATCTTCTGTTCTGGCACATGTGAGTTTAAATTCAATCCCCGCATCAGACAGGACTTTCGTCTCGATATCAATGTTTTCATGATCGCAGTCTGTAATAATCACCTTCATAATCAGTCTCCTCCTATCTCACCAAATATCCCCCATCTACCGGGATCACCGCGCCGTTCAGATAATCGGAACACTCCGATGCCAAAAAGACACACGGTCCCTTCATATCTTCGTCGGTCCCCCATCTGTGGGCAGGAATCCTGTCCGTGATCTCTTTGTTTCTCGGATTTTCAGGGTCCAGAAGCGCCGTATTCATCTCCGTAGCCATATAACCCGGCGCCAGCGCATTGACATTGATCCCCTTCTCGGCCCACACATTGCAGAATGCCTTTGTGATCTGTGCCACTGCCCCCTTAGATGCCGCATAGGCCGACACTGTATACCCTCCGAAAAAAAAAGCATCGACGCAATATTAATGATCTTTCCTTTTGTCTGCTGGACCATAAACTGTTTTGCTGCCATCTGACACAGGGAAAATACCGCCGTCAGATTCACATCCAGCACAAACTTCCAGTCTTTCATGGGAAATTCTTCGCTCTTATGCCGCCTCTGTACTCCCGCTCCGTTGACGATAATATCCAATGTTCCTCCGAGAAGCTTCACCGCTTCTGAAAATGCCTGCTCCCTCTCCTTGTCATCTGCAATGTCTGCGATCACAAAACTGCACTGAAATCCTCTGTCTGTCATCTCTTGAGCCGTCTTTTCAGCCCCGGGATTAATATCTATAATACAGACAGATGCCCCTGCTTCCATCAATCCCTCTGCCATACCGAGACAGAGTCCTCCTGCCGCGCCCGTCACGATGGCGCGTTTCCCGGTCAAATCTAAATATCCCATGTTATCTCCTTCCGCACATGTCAACATACAAAATATATCTTTTCTACATGTTTTTTACATCCGAAAGGTGCACAGTGCCGCGTTTTTCACAGCACCTTACTCTTAATTTCCGCTGATCAGCTCTGACACGATCTGCTTTGTCTCCCAGAGTTTCTCCTGTATCCGTGTCAAATTATCTTCTTTTGTCCTGGTGACCGGGGCTGAAATACTGATTCCATAATTATAGATTCCCCTGTAATCCCGGACGCTGACGCCGACACAGCACAGTCCCGCTTCCCGTTCTTCCCAGTCATACGCAAATCCGGTTTCTCTCGCTTCCTCCAGCTCTTTTAACAGCTGGTCCAGACTCTGAATAGTATGGGGTGTGAAGATGACATTTTCTCCCTGATTCCAGATCTTCCTGACTTCCTCCTCAGGAAGTTCCGCGAGGATTGCCTTTCCCACTGCGGTGCTTGACATCTCAAGCTCCAGTCCTATGTAAGATCCTGTGGCAAAAATGTTTGCCGTCGGAAGTACCTTGTCGATATAACGGATCTTATTTCCCGCCCTCTGGACAAAATGTACTGTCTCTTTACAGTCCTCTGAAAGCTGCTTCAAATAAGGGTGCACCAAACGAACTACATTGTTTCTTTCCTGCACATAGTTGCCCATCACAAGCAGACGGTATGTGAGAAAATATTTTTCTGTTTCTTTTTCCTGCTTTACATATCCAAGCTCTGCTAAAGTGTTGATGATCCTGTGGACCACCGTCACCGTAAGTCCTGTCTCATGGTGGATTTCCCGAATCCCCATGGTCTCATTCTTTGCCATCAGCTCTATGATCTGAAATGCTCTCTCCACAGACTGTACTGTTTCTTTCGCCATAATACCCTCCTAATTCTCGACTATTACAGCTATTATACCACAATCTGCAGTTTCATTACACAGATCACAGATCCCCGGTTTCTCCTTTGCTGTCTTCATCCAAATGACTCAGATCCTTAAATTTATCCTTTCTGGACAGATAAATCGGAAGGCCCAGCAAAGTAAGTCCTACGCCTATCAGCGCATTGACCGGCTGTGTAAAGACTGTAATGATTACTACAAACAGTCCTCCCAGGATAGCCAGAATAGGAATCAGCGGATAAAGCGGGGTTTTATAAGGCCTCTTGAGGTCCGGCTCATCCCTCCTTAACTTGATCACGCCATAAAATGCTATCGTATAGAAGATCCAGATAACAAACATACACATATCGGTCAGAGAGTTATAAGAACCTGAAATGATCATAATAGAGGTCACTGCCAGCAGGAAAATACCGCTTACAACCGGAGTTGCATACTTCGGATGCAGATAGGCAAACTGTTTGCTGAACGGCAGCTTATTCTGCACTCCCATGGCATAGGGGATTCTCATACCCATCATAATATTACTGTTTAAAGTACCAAATACTGCAATCAAAATGCCCACTGTAATCAGCTTGGCACCCATATTGCCTCCCATCAGTTTAGCTGCAACGTCTGCTGCCGGTGTAGCCGTATTTGCCAGCTGGTCTGCCGGTATAACGAGAAGGTAACCGATGTTGATAACTGCATATACGAGTATGACAATACTGAGTCCCAGCACAATGGCCTTTGGAAGGTCTTTTTTCGGATTCTTCATTTCACCTGCCGCATTTCCCACATGAATCCACCCGTCATAGGCATACATACAAGTCAGCATTCCGGTGGCAAAGATGGCAATAAACGAGTCTCCTCTCTGAATAAACGGCGTCAGATTTTCCGGACTGCTCTGTGTGGATGTAAAAGCCATCAGGATAATGACAGCCAGAGGCACAAGTTTTGCAACAGTAAATACATTTCCGATCATGCCTCCTACATTTGCCCCCAGGCAGTTGCAGACGATCAGGAAAAATACCATGAAGATGGCGAACGGAATCGTATATTTATCACTAACCCCGATAAGTTTCAGCGCCTGTATAGAAAAAATGGTTCCTAAAGCTCCTACATTGGCCGGCCAGAAAACAACGGATTCACACCATCCAAGCAGATAGCCGAGTCCCTGTCCGAAACATTTTTCCACCCAGGATACCAGCCCTCCCGTCTTTGGAATGGATGCGGCAAGCTCTGCGGTAGTTAGTCCTCCGAACAGTGTAATTAGCCCTGCGAACACCCAGATCAGAAGCCCGATCCCCGGTGCTCCGCCGGTAATCGTATAGACTGCCTGCGGTTTGAAAAATACTCCGGAGCCAATGACCATGCCGATGACCGACAGCATAACCGTACTAAGTCCAAGACTTCTTTTTAACTGTGTATTTGATTCATTTTTCATTATTCAATATCCTCCTTTCCCCTTTACAGGCTCTCTACAAACTTCTGTATTCTTTCCATTCCTTTTCTGATCGTCTCCACGGAAGTCGCATAGGAGATCCTTATATAACCTTCTCCCTGCTCTCCGAATGCAGATCCGGGTGCAACCACGACTCCCTCCTGATTCAGCAGCCGTTCTGCAAACTCCTCAGATCCAAGTCCTGTCTTCTTAATGTTAATGAAAGCATAGAAGGCTCCCTTCGGCGGTCTGCAGGAAATCTTTTCGATATTCTCAATACATTCCAGAAGTACCTTTCTTCTCTCTGCATACTGGTCATGCATCTGTTTTATGGATTCCTGCCCGCTGCTGATCGCCTCTACCGCACCGTACTGGGCAAATGTGGTGACGCAGGAAGGTACATTTTCCTGAAGTTTTGGCATCAGACTCACAATCTCCCTCGGTCCTGCCAGATATCCGATCCTCCATCCTGTCATAGCATAGGTCTTTGAACAGGAATCAATGTAAATTGTTCTGTTTTTCATGCCGTCCAGAGATGCGATATTCACATATTCACCCTCATACAGCAGATGTTTGTAAACCGCATCATAGACCACATACAGGTCGTGTTCCAGAGCCACTCTTGCAATATCTTCCATGACTTCCCGTCCTGCCACTGCCCCCGTAGGATTGCACGGAGAATTGAGCAGTATGGCTTTTGTCTTGTCTGTCACTGCTTTTGAAAGCCCCTCATAGGTAAAATTAAAACCATTTTCTTCGTACACGGGAACCGGCACCGGCACCCCGTGATTCATGCTGATCTGCCCATAATAATTTGCATAGCACGGGTCTGAAATAAGCACTTCATCCCCCGGATCCAGGAGGGTAGCCATGCTCAGATACAGGGCCTCCATGCCTCCAGTACATACAAGGATTTCATTTTCCGGATTATAGGCCACATGATCATACTTCTTTGTTTCTCTGGCAATAGCCTGTCTTAAAGGCAGAATTCCGGAGTTGTCCGTGTAATGGGTCTGTCCCTCTTCCAGTGCTTTTTGTGCCGCCTTTATTACATTTTTAGGTGTGTCAAAGTCCGGTTCTCCAAGAACAAAACTGATGGTATTTTCTTTATTCTTTGCCAGGTCAAACATCCTCCTGATGCCTGACTGCGGCAATAAAGTTGCATCTGATAACTTCTTCATTTTCTGACCCCCTGTCATCAACCTTCATTTTTCATACTGCAGATTGACTGCATGGGGCTCTTTATGTACGCCGGTCAGACAGATCCTGCCTCCGATCCGGCATATCTTTGTCATCTGTGCCGCCGCCTGAGCAGAACCGCTGCACTCAAACACTGTATCAACACCGGCTCCATCTGTCTGTTGTTCTATGTACTCTTCCAGGTTATGATCTTGTACATTCACCGTTTCAAGTCCGAATTCTTTGCAGATGTCCAGCCTTTGCTGATCTACGTCAGAAATAATGATTCTGGAAGCTCCCGCATGTTTTAGTACAATTCCAGTGAGTACTCCGATCGGTCCTGCCCCGATGACCGCCGCTGTATTCAGCATTTAAAAATCTGCCTGGTGCATCGTCCTTATGATCACTGCCAAAGGTTCAATCACTGCTGCCGCCTTATCCGTGATACCGTCATCAAGCTTAAACAATACATCCTCATCGCAGCAGATAAACTCCGCGATTCCCCCGTCCACATCGATTCCGATCAGCTTTAAAGTATCGCACACATGAGGGATCCCATTGGCACAGGCAAAGCATTCCCCGCAGGATAAGAGCGGATACGGCGCAACCCTGTCACCCTTTTTGAATTTTTTGCTGTCCTCTGCAGTTTCTTCTATGATGCCGATAAATTCATGCCCCAGTACAAGCGGTGCCTTTGCCCTGGGATGTTTTCCTGAAAAAATCCCGATGTCAGAACCGCATATACCACAGTAATGCACCTTTATGCGCACCTGTCCCGGCCTTAGTTCAGGAAAAGGTTTCTCCTGAACTTCCACCTTTCCAGGTCCGGCATAAACTAATGTTTTCATACTGCCTCCTTTCACTTGTTCCGTTATCCGGAACACTGTTTCTTAATTGCAACTACATCATAGAAGAATCATTTCAGGCTGTCAATCATTAAGTTCATTTTCCACAATTTAACCAAGACATTAAGGAACAATAGCTTCATTTCAATCTAATATTTGGTTAATTCCTCTAATTAACTTTTGTGCGTCATCTCTTTTTATAGACGCAAAAAAGATGACAGAGGTTCCAAAAAACCTCTGTCATCTTTATATTTCCCAAATAGTATTACTCTAAAATGGCGCCTGTGCTGCCTGATGTGACACTTCTGGCATACCTTTTCAAGTATCCGTTTTTTAATTTCTGCTGTCTTGGCTGCCATCTGCTTTTTCTGTTTTTGATCTCTTCCTCATCTACCAGAAGCTGGATTTTATGGTCAGGGATATTGATTTCAATGAGATCCCCTTCTTCCACAAGTGCAATGGTTCCTCCTACGGCTGCCTCCGGCGAAACATGGCCGATGGCCGCTCCTCTTGTAGCGCCTGAGAATCTGCCGTCCGTGATCAGTGCCACGCTGTCTCCAAGACCGCTGCCCATAATAGCAGAAGTAGGATTCAGCATTTCACGCATACCTGGTCCCCCTTTTGGACCCTCATACCGGATGACCACTACATCTCCGGGCTCGATCCTGCCGGCATAGATTGCTTCAAGGGCTGCTTCCTCACCATCAAAGACT
>OAWZ01000954.1_pt1 | contig 11073 bp, 9 predicted proteins | sample 1477091 | NCBI WGS metagenome assembly OAWZ01 (sample SAMEA2580282, study PRJEB22360) | human gut metagenome | biome: human gut; feature: human-associated habitat; material: faeces | place: Denmark | collected 2008/2010
TAATGGTAATTCTATTTATGATCAGCCTTATGGTGATCGAAATGAGTTTCCTTGTCCAGATAGACTTGGAAGTTGCACTATGACTGATGAGGATTATAGAAGCACTCGTAAAGGTCAATCGCTAGAGGTGTTTGATACTCTATATGAGGCTAAACAGCATTTGAACTTTAAACCGCATTTGCCAAGTGGATTAGGGGGATTATGTCCTGTACATGTATCTATTGTGGAACACGATGTATTACAAGTCGTGCATGCCTATCATGAGCTTTTAAAAGGGAGATATTTTGATCGTGTAGATGATATGCCGAAATATATTAAGTATCGTGTATCGACTCTATCAGGTAATATCGCAGGCGATTATAAGGATTACTTACCTCAAAAAACAGATGTTGTAAATGGGATGACGGTAACCTATCGAATGGTGGATGATGCTGTGTATTTGGCATCTTGGGAATATGAGGGACAGAATCACGTGTTTTTGTTTAATGAGCCAGTTTCTGTTGAGCGAGCTAGAGAAATGATTAAGCGTGTAGAATATTGAAAAAATACTTTAAGTGTAGTATATTCTAGATAGCTAATTGATAGTTGTGCAATTAACTACGAAGTCCCTCAGAGTTGTAGCTCTGGGGGATTTTTTTAGATAGTGGAGATAAACTAATGAAAGCAGAAAATTACAAGATTTCAAAGCTATCATATATAGAAAATGGTAGTAATGAAATTATGGAAAGGTACCAAATACACACGAAATATGAAACGGAACCGCCTCATGGAGATGCTATATATTCTATTTCTATAAAGGGCAAAGTATTGCCATTTTGGATTTATGGTAGAGATGTTACTTTCATAGGTAGTATGGTTATGGTAGAGTCTGTAAGATGCAAAACATGGAATCCCATAGAATCCATCATTATTGATTTAGAGAATGAAGTGTATGCTAGTTTAAAGGGATGGTATACAGATATTTCATTTGTTAATAATCAAATAGAGCTTACTAATCAAGTTGTAAAAGTGGATAAACGAATTCTAAAAAATTTTGTGAATTTAGAGTGGATACGCTTTTAAGATTGATTGCCTAGAGGTATGCTTTTGGATAGATATTTTCAAATAAAATAGCTGTCACAAATACGAAATAGACATCGTAATTTATGACAGCTGCTTTGGCAGTACATGGTCAATCTAACAGTGTATTGTTATTTTATTTTCTGAAAGCCTCACCGATGGAATAAATCCCGTCAAATAAGAAGCCGAAAGCGATGCAATAGATAAATGCTTCACCAAAAGCGATCGGCTCGAATATAAGTAATAGGCCTAATAGTAAAAGAATTAGTGCAAGCCATTTTGCATTACGTCCCATGAGTGATACCATGCTGTCGGACTTTCTTGATTTAATGAAAATAAAGATGGCTTCAAATACCATCCAGATGCCGATTGTGATCGGGAATACTAACGGTAGGAATGCAAATCCGCCGCATACGAGAAAGATACCGAATAGAGCATTGATAATGCCGCTGATGAGATACCAGCCGCTACGTAATTCAGCCGGTAACATAAAATAATTTATAATGGAGCTGACCGCATTGACGAAAAAGATAATAGAAAAAAGCCAGGCAAAAGCCATGAGATTAATAACGGGGTTTAATAGTAAGAATATCCCCAGGATAATGCTTACAATACCCGATACAATAAAGAAGAATTTGCTTGAACCACTCATAATAATTCCTCCAATCATTGGTACTGCCTATTTTCAGTATGCGTGAAATCATGGGGAATGTCAAATTGTAACGATAAAACTGTGCTTTCACAAAACTCACATGTCCATCCTGTTGACACAGTTCTATAGAATGCCGTATAATACTTTTATATCTTAAATCAAGCGATGAACGGGTATAAAGGTTTACAAATCCTGCTTTCAGAGAGTTGCCGGCTGGTGCGAGGCAATAGAGGTTGTACGCTGACACTCTCCCGTGAGCTTTGATGGCGAATACAGCAGTAGTCATTGACGGTGGTTCCGTTATACCCGAAACGAGTCCCAATTAGGGTGGTACCGTGTTATGAATATAACGCCCCTTTGAGCAACGACAGTTGTTCTGAGGGGCTTTTTTATTTGTGAAAGTCTAGTAAGTCACAGATTATATATGGTGTCGACATTGGCGATTTTACAAACTTTCACTATGGATAGATATAATAAAGTGTTATGTTTTATGAGGATAGAAAAGGTGGCTATTATGGAACAGAATCGCGTATATTTCTTTGATACAACCCTTCGTGATGGGGAACAAACACCAGGTGTATCTTTACAAACTCCTGAAAAAATTGAAATTGCGAAAGGCCTAGTACGTCTCGGCATTGACGTTATTGAGGCCGGTTTCCCGGCGGCATCCCCTGGAGATTTTGAAGCGGTACAAACGATTGCACGCGAAGTCAAAGGTGCAACAATTTGTGCGTTGGCTCGTGCTAATGAAAAGGACGTACAAAAAGCGATTGATGCGTTGAAAGATGCGGAACGTAGCCGTTTACATGTATTCATTGCTATTTCCGAACTTCATATGGAATATAAATTAAAAATGACTCGCCAAGAGGTATTGGATAAGGTTAAATCCGTGTTGGCATATGCAAAAGGTAAGGTTGATGAAATCGAGTTCTCTGGTGAAGACGCGGCACGCGCTGATTTAGATTTCGCATGCCAAGTATTTGGTGTTGCAATTGCTGGTGGCGCTACAATTATTAACGTACCAGATACAGTAGGTTATATGAACCCTAATGAGTTCGGTGATAAAATCCGCTACATTAAAGAACATACATCAGGAATTGAAAATGCAATTATCTCTGTTCACTGCCATGACGACTTAGGCCTTGCCAATGCGAATACGTTAGCCGCTATTAAAGCAGGTGCACGCCAAGTAGAAGGCACAATTAATGGTCTGGGTGAACGGGCTGGTAACGTAGCGATTGAAGAAGTGGTAATGGCTCTTAAAACACGCCATGATTATTTTGATGACCTTCAAGTGAACATCGATACAAAACAATTTACGAAAGTATCTAAACTTGTGAGCCGTTTAACAGGGGTTGTAGTTCCTCCAAATAAACCAATCGTGGGTTCTAACGCCTTTGCTCATGAGTCTGGTATTCATCAACATGGCATGATGAGCAATCCTGAAACGTATGAAATCATGACTCCTGAGTCCGTAGGGGCTGAAAAAACAGACCTCGTATTGGGCAAACACTCCGGTCGTCATGCCTTTGCGGATCACTTGGCAAAACTTGGGTTCCAATCTTTTGCTGAGGAAAAAATCAACGATCTTTTCGCTAAGTTTAAAGAGTTAGCAGACCGCAAAAAACAAGTATACGATGATGATATCGTAGCCCTCGTAGTAGATAATCTTCACCACAAAAAAGCATTCGAGCTCGTGGCTCAATACTATAAATTGGGTGAAAAAGGCTATGCCTATGCTGACGTTCGTCTCATGACTCCAGAAGGTGAAAAAGCTGATGCAGCCGTTGGTGACGGTCCAGTAGACGCGTCCCTTAAAGCGGTTGAACGTGTGGTTGGCTTGCCAATCAGCTTGAAAGATTACCAAATCCGCGCTATCACAGCCGGTAAAGATGCCCTTGGGGAAGCAACTCTCAAGGTAGAATATAACGGTCGCTTGTACCATGGTCGTGGTATCAGCACAGATATCGTTAAATCAAGTGTAAATGCATATATTAATGCAGTAAACTCAGTATTCCTAGCTATGGAGCTAGAACAACAGGAGGAAGAATAATATGGGTATGACCATTACTGAAAAGAATATGGCTCGTCACGCGGGTCTTGATGTCGTTAAACCGGGACAAATCATCGAATGTCAGTTGGATGCGGTATTGATGAACGACATCACATTCCCACCGGCTCGTAAAGAGTTTTTGAAGATTGGCAAACCTGTATTTGATCGCCATAAAATCTACTTGGTGCCTGACCATTTCACACCAAATAAAGATATTCAATCTGCTACTCAAGCTAAGGTAATGCGCGACTTCGTACGCGAACATGGCATTACGAACTACTTTGAAGTCGGTAGAATGGGTATTGAGCACGTTATTTTGCCAGAAAAAGGCCTTATCGGTCCCGGGGAAATGATGATTGGTGCTGACTCCCACACTTGTACATATGGTGCGGTAAATGCATTCTCCACAGGCGTAGGCTCCACTGATGCGGGCGTTGCTATGGCAGAAGGTAAAACTTGGTTCAAAGTACCTGAAACAATTAAGGTTGAGCTTATCGGCAAACCTAACAAATGGGTAACTGGTAAGGACGTAATCCTTGATTTAATCGGTCAAATCGGTGTAGACGGCGCTCGTTACATGGCTCTTGAATTCGCTGGCGAAGGTGTACAACACATGACTATGGCTGATCGTCTTACCATTTGTAACATGGCTATCGAAGCGGGCGGTAAATGTGGCGTATTCCCTTACGATGCAATTACTGAAGAATATATCAAAGGCCGTGTTAATCGTCCTGTTGAGCCAATCGCTCCAGATGCTGATGCGGTATATGCTCAAACGATTACCATCGACTTGTCCAAATTGCAACCAGTTGTAGCATTCCCTCATTTGCCATCCAACACACATTACATCAACGAAATCGACAAAGATATTAAAATCGACCAAGTTATCATCGGTTCCTGTACAAATGGCCGTTACGAAGACTTGGTGGCAGCTGCAGAAATCTTCAAAGGTCGCAAAGTGGCTCCATTCGTTCGTTGCATCGTAATTCCTGGTTCCCAAGATGTATACGATCAAGCTATGAAAGATGGTTTATTGGACATCTTCATTCAAGCTGACTGCGCTGTATCCACTCCAACATGTGGTCCTTGCCTAGGCGGTTACATGGGCATCATGGCCGAAGGGGAACGCACTGTTTCCACTACAAACCGTAACTTCCGTGGTCGTATGGGTCACGTTGATTCTGAGGTATACTTGGCAAGCCCATACGTGGCGGCAGCAAGTGCTGTATTAGGCCGCATTGCAGGCCCTGAGGAGGTTTAATATGGATTTTGAAAGCAAGAAAATTTGGCGCTACGGCGACGATGTAGATACAGACGTAATCATTCCAGCTCGTTACTTGGCGATTGCTGACTGGAACGAATTGGCCGAACATGCGATGGAAGATATTGATACGACGTTCGCTCCTAATGTGAAAGCTGGCGAAATCATGGTAGCTGGTAAAAACTTTGGTTGTGGTTCTTCTCGTGAACATGCACCAGGCGTTATTAAAGCTAAAGGCGTGCCTGTTATCATTGCACACTCCTTTGCACGCATCTTCTTCCGTAATGCTATCAATATCGGTTTACCAGTTGTGGAAATCGGTGAACAAGTTGATCGCATTGATGCTGGTGATGCAATCGGCGTAGACTTGTCTAAAGGTATCGTGTACAATTTGACGAAAAACGAACAATACCAAGGGACTGAGTTGCCACAATTCATTCAAGATATTGCGGCAGCTGGTGGTCTTGTAAGTTTTGCTAAAAACCGTAAATAGGGGCGAGCCGAACACTCGTCTCAAGCCTCCACTGGCCAGGTCTGACTTCGGCCTGCGGCCTCCGCAGGGCCAAAGTCGTTTTCGACGAGCATTCGGCTCTTGGGAGTGTGAAGGCTCGACACTGACTATATAGATTTCTAACAGTGGAATAAAGAAAGATGAGTTTGTGGTTCATCTATGAGCATTTACTATATGGAGAGGTAATATGAGCGAAAAGAGTATCGTATTGATTCCTGGTGATGGTATCGGTACTGAGATTATTGCGGCAGCGAAGGCTGTGTGTGATGTGGCTTTTGAGAAAGCTGGTGTAAAGGTTAATTGGATTGATAAGAAAGCAGGCGGTGCGTCTATTGATGCATACGGCGTGCCTTTGACTGAGGATACTATCGAGGCTTGTAAAAATGCTGATGCTGTATTGCTTGGTGCTGTTGGCGGTCCCAAATGGGATAATGTAGATCCTTCTATCCGTCCTGAAAAGGCAATCCTAGGTCTTCGTAAGGAACTTGGTTTGTTCTGTAACTTGCGTCCTGTAAAAATCTATCCATCCTTGCAAGAGTATTCTCCACTTAAAAAGGAACTAGTACAAGATGTAGATTTCGTCATCGTTCGTGAGTTGACTGGCGGCATTTACTTCGGTGAACGGGAAGCGGCACAAGGTGAAGGTGCTAACGAGTTCGCTTGGGATAAAGAAACATACAGTCGTTACGAAGTAGAGCGCATCATGGACATCGCTATGGAAACAGCTCGTAAACGCAACAAAAAAGTTGTATCCGTAGATAAAGCGAATGTATTGGCTTCTTCTCGTTTGTGGCGCAAAATTGCCCAAGAGAAAGCCGCTGCCAATCCAGACATCGCAACAGATTACCTTTATGTAGATAATACAGCAATGCAACTCGTTGTAAATCCTGCACAGTTTGACGTTATCGTTACAACGAACTTATTTGGCGATATCTTGTCCGACGAAGGTGCTGTTATCTCTGGTTCTATCGGGCTTTTACCATCTGCATCCATGGGTACCGGTACTGCATTGTACGAGCCAATCCACGGATCCGCACCGGACATCATGGGCCAAAACTTGGCAAATCCGTTGGGGACAATCTTGTCCGCTGCGATGATGTGTCGTCATTCCCTTGATTTACCTCAAGTGGCTGACGCTATTGAAAGTGCTGTAGAACAAGTGCTCGTTGATGGTTACCGCACTGGCGATATCTACCGAGAAGGGTTGAAACGAGTAGGTACAACAGAAATGGCGCAAGCCGTAATTGAACGTTTATAAAAGTAATGAATTAAGATTCCTGAAAGGTATTAACGTGAGTTACGTCATTTTTAAAATCGTATTATAAGCGTTAAGATATAGATATTATAATATATTTGTCCAATTAAATAAGAGAGGGTTGTAAGGCCCTCTCTTATTTAATTGGACACTAGTGGTATGGGTAGTTGTTCTTCATATATTAGAGTGCTATATTGGTAGATGTATGGCAAAATATTCTTTAAGGAGGCCTTTATGAATTCTTCGATGTATCGAAATTTAACCATTACTGCTTTATTGATGGCATTAGCCATCATGATTCCTATCGTGATGCCTTTGAAAGTTGTGATTCCACCGGCATCGTATACATTGGCGAGTCATGTTCCTATATTCTTAGCTATGTTCTTATCTAGAAAGATGGCAGCTTGTGTCGTGATAGGTTCTACGCTCGGCTTCTTTGTAGCAGGGTTCCCACTTGTTATCGTTATGCGTGCTGCATCTCATATCATCTTTGCCTTGATGGGGGCTTACTATATTAAACATCATCCAGGCGTATTAACAGGGGCTCTATCCTTTGTTGCGTTTAACCTTGCTTGTGCTATCGTTCACGCTATTGGTGAGGTACTAGCATGCCTATTGTTCTATACTACAACTACGATGCCAAACATTGATCTCATCTACGTTGTATTTGTTCTTGTAGGCGGCGGCACCATCGTTCATAGCTTGGTTGATGGATATATTGCATTATATATCTATAAAGCTATCCCTGGACTATCTAAATCGGGTAATAAATAATCATATAATTACATATACTCGTAACCACTCATGGGAAATCGATATGTACTAATGTACGGCATGTGATTACCTATGAGTGGTTTTTATAATAATTCTCAAATCTGTACCTACAGGTACAGACTTCATTATGTGATGTCCGTATAATAGAACCATAGTTAATGACCGATTTGTGTTGTATCTATTGATACAACATGGGGCCATATGTTGGGTAATACTGGTGAAAGTTGCTTCTCTCATCTGTGGGCCTTTATAGACTCATTAAAAGATATGAGGTGAGTATATTTACTTTCACAGAACATGGAGGTTATTATGAGAAAGCACATTAAAAACAACGTATCATGGGTTGGTAAAATCGACTGGGAATTGCAAGAGTTTCACGGCTCTGATTACACCATTAATAATGGATCTAGCCAAAATGCCTATTTGATTGAAGAGGAGAAGACGGTCCTCATCGATACTGTATGGAAACCTCATTCCTCTGAGTTCATTGATAATTTGGAATCTGAAATTGATTTGAATACGATTGATTTCATCGTATGTAACCACGGCGAAGTGGATCACAGCGGTTCCTTGCCTGCATTAATGGAAAAAATCCCTAATACGCCTATTTATTGTACAGAAAATGCTGTTAAGTCCTTGGTTGGACAATATCATCACCCTGAATGGAATTTTAAAACTGTTAAAACAGGGGACTCCGTAGATATTGGGAATGGTAAATCCTTGGCGTTTGTGGAAATGCGCATGCTCCACTGGCCTGATTCCATGGCGACGTACATGACAGGGGATAATATCTTGTTCTCCAACGATGCATTTGGTCAACATTTCGCCGTAGAAGAACTATGGGCAGATAAGGCCGATCAATGCCGTCTATGGGAAGAGGCGATGAAATATTACGCTAATATCTTGAATCCATTCTCTCCATTGGTAAAAGCTAAAGTTGAAGAAATTCAAAAGCTTAACTTGCCAATCGATATCATCGCTACTAGTCATGGCGCCATTTGGCGGGAAAATCCAATGCAAATCGTAGAAAAATACTATGAATGGTCTCAAGCGTATCAAGAAAATCAAGTCACAGTTGTATACGATACTATGTGGGACGGCACCAAGAAGTTGGCACATAAGATTGCCGAAGAAATTGCGAAACAATCCCCTGATACACGTGTTAAGATTTTCAATATTAGTAAAACCAATAAAAATGACATCATGACAGAAGTCTTTAAGTCTAAAGCTATTGCTGTAGGGTCTCCAACAGTAGGTAATAGCGTATTATCTTCCGTAGCTGGTTGGCTTGATTTCTTGCGTGAGTTGAAATTCAAAAATAAAAAGGCTGCTGTATTTGGTACCTATGGCTGGTCTGGTGAATCTACAAAGGTACTCCGTGAAGAGTTGACTAAATACGGATTCTCTGTAGTAGAACCTGAAATTAAATGTAACTGGAACCCCGAAGAATCCGACTTTAATAAAGCAGAAGCACTTGTAAGTGCATTATTAGTATAATTACATATAATAAAGAATGATTTTTGTTATAAAGCCCCTATCTTCATGAAGAGGAGGGGGCTTTTTTTTGAGCATATACATAAAATATTGGCCAATATAAATCATATTTGTCATGTTTATTCTCATAACATTCTCGTTATTGTCTTTTTGAGCATTGATTTGCATTGATAGATACTGCTACTATAGAAATATAAAATTATAATAAAATGAAAAGCTTTTGATTAAATATACAAAATAGTTTAATTCACATATAATTCATGAATTAAGTGTGAATGAGGTGTAATAAGGGTAAAAGGTATATTTTTCGTACTTATAAGGTGGTTATTTATTTATAAGTTATACAGTTTGTTACATGAGAAAAGTTTACAAAGTTGCGAAAAATTTAACTCATAAGGGAAAATAATGAGTAAAATTTATTTCCCTATAAAGCTAGGAATAAAGCGGATTCTGATAGATATAAAAACTTGTTAATTTAATTTGTGTTAGAAAAAAGGGTTGTGTATATCGTAAAACTTTGATATGCTATGCGGGTAATCGACAATATAAATTTTTCTTAAACTGATATAGGGGTATTTCTTTATGCTAATTTAGAATATTCACCTGTTCAGACCGAGGTGAGAGACGGAACATAGAGAGAATGAAAAATTGTATTGTAATTTGGATGATTTTTTAATTTAGTGAGGGTGTAAGATGAGAGAAATGAAACATTCCAAAAAATTAGCGTTTGCTGTATTGGCTGCTGTCACTGCTGTTGGTGCGAATGTTAATCCGGTAGACGCTGCTTCTGTTGTAATGGACAACACTAATGTTGTTACAGGTGCCAATAATGCAGTTGCGTATGGTAGCGGTAATACTGTAAAAGAATCTGATGCAAACTTCCGTGATCGTGATTACGAAAATGAGCCAGATGATGCTACAAAGAAAACTGGTGACTGGAAAAGTAATTCTGTCGCTATTGGTGTTAATAACACTGCAGCAGGCACCTCTGCATTAGCAATGGGTAATTCTTCCAAAGCGTTGATGAATGAATCTATTGCTATTGGTCATTCTGCTGAAGCACAACGTACATGGTCTACTGCTATTGGTACACGTGCAAAGGCTTCCGAAGTTCGCTCACAAGCTATTGGCTATGAAGCGTTAGCATCTGGCTATAAATCTAATGCGATTGGTTCTAGCGCACAAGCAACCAATAATCATTCTGTTGCTATGGGTTCCTCAGCCCTTGCATCTGGTGATCATGCTCAAGCATTTGGCGCTGGTGCACAGGCAACTAACGTGCGTTCTAATGCGTTTGGTTCTGATGCAAATGCTGCAGCTGACCATGCTCTTGCAATTGGTGATCATGCAAATGCAACACACTTAAACTCTATCGCTTTAGGTACAGGTTCCACTACAAGCGAAGCTACAGCACAAAGTAGTGCAACCATCGCTGGTCATACCTTCGGTGGCTTTGCTGGCGTAGGCTCTGCAGCTAATGGTTCCGTGTCCGTAGGTAAAGCTGGTGCTGAACGTCAAATTAAAAATGTTGCGGCTGGGGAAATCTCCGCTACATCTACAGATGCTGTAAACGGTAGCCAATTATATTCCGTAGCTAATGATTTACAAACACAAATCAACAATTCCACACCTGGTCAAATTAATAACAATATTAAGAACTTGACTAATCGTGTTGGCACTGTTGAAAGACGGGTTAACAAAGTAGGTGCAGGTTCCGCTGCATTGGCTGCATTGCACCCATTGGATTTCAACCCAGATGATAAATGGACAATTGCTGCTGGCTATGGTCACTACCATAATGCTAACTCCGCTGCGTTGGGTGCATTCTACCGCCCTAACGAAGATACAATGTTCTCTGTTGGTGGTACTGTAGGTACTGGCGAAACTCAATTGAACGCGGGTGTATCTATTCGTCTTGGTAAACGTTCCCCTGAATCCCGTTCCCGCGTAGCTATGGGGCGTGAAATTGCTGAATTGAACGCACGTCTTCAAGATATGGAAAACAAATATAACA
>OAWZ01000956.1_pt1 | contig 11046 bp, 9 predicted proteins | sample 1477091 | NCBI WGS metagenome assembly OAWZ01 (sample SAMEA2580282, study PRJEB22360) | human gut metagenome | biome: human gut; feature: human-associated habitat; material: faeces | place: Denmark | collected 2008/2010
CCAGCGCGCCAACCGCAACCGGATCCAGAACCCAGGGCGTACCCGCGGCTACCGCGCTCTCAATGGCCCGACGCATCGACTGGGCGCGCGGCGCGGTGAGTGTTCCCACGTTGATGAGCAGAGCATCGGCAAGCGCGGCAAACTGTTCCGCTTCCTCGGCTTCGATCACCATTGCCGGGGAAGCACCCAGCGCGAGCAAAACGTTGGCGGTGAAGGTCTGCACGACATCGTTGGTCATACAGTGCGTGAGCGGGGAACGGGTTCGGAATTGATGTAAAACGTGTGAATCGAGCAGGTCAGGCTGCATGGTTTCGCTCCTGCCGTGCGTGAAGAAGCGATGACCGGGCAGGCATCTGACTTCCCTACGCTGGCATTATCCAGATCAGGTAATACGGGTATTTCTCAGCCTTCACAAAGAAGGGCACCCCGAGTCAAATTACTTATAAAACAGCTATTTACGAAATAGCAATTCGTAGTCATGTAGTGTAACCGGGGGGTAACCCGGGTGCAAGGGGTTTTGGGCTGTCCGTTAATCCCCTGTAACGAACAATAAACGACAAGATATTAACTACCCTCTATATGTATACATTATTGTTCAGTTAATTATCCCGCCAGATTTGTTAAGAACACATGAAAAATATTATTTACTCACTGTGCTGAGAAATATTATTTTTATCCATAATGACGCACCGGGAGTGCTTTTATAAGACAGCCCACCTTCTTTCGTATGAAATAAACCCACATATTAATGTAAACATTTATTTTGCAGAATTTTATCTCTGTCAAACACTTAATTTAACTCTCTCATTTACCACCTCATTTTCACCTTAATGTTTACATTAATAACAACCGCAAAATGACTTTTACGCCGTCGGAACTATTCATAATATTTATGACTTAGATCAACATCATTGGTTTGCGTTTAATTGATAGTTTACTCGCGTTACTAAATAAGATTTAGACAACGTTCACCCTTTTTTTAAATCCACAAAACAAAGCGATTCAGCTTCAGTATTTTTCGACAATTAATGATGTGAGCTTTTCAAATGAAATCTATGAATAAAACCTTTATTGCTATTTTTGTAATGGGCGTTGTCTTAGCGGGTACAATGAGCCAGGCTGAAGCCGCGAATACGGTTTGGGACGATCAGCAAATCACTAATATTGTAAATGACCATCAGGATCAGATTGCACAAAACAACGCTGATAGCATTAACCGTGATATCGCAACGGATAACCGCTTAACGCAGGTTAATGACGACCTTCAGTCCACAAAATTAGGCGTGTTAGTCGTGGATAAAATGGCTAACGACGCACATCAGAAAGCGTTGCTTGCCGGCGCGCTTGCCGATACCGCCAGTCTGAAAAGTGAGACGGCCCTACAGGGTGTGGCGACTAACGGCGCAGCCATTATCAACCTTCAACACGTCGATAATATTCAGGATAGCCGCCTTACTGCTCTAGAAAATGCACCTAAACCCATCAACGGTACAGATGGAGCGAAAGGTGATAAAGGGGAGACCGGTGCGACTGGCGCAAAGGGCGATAAAGGGGATACCGGCGCGACTGGCGCAAAGGGTGAAAAAGGCGATGCTGGCGCGACAGGCATGAAAGGTGATAAGGGTGATACTGGCGCACAAGGCATTGCGGGAAGAAACGGTCGCGACGGTGTAGACGGTCATAACGGTAAAGATGGTGTGACAACCACCGTGACACAACGACAGCTGGATACGGCTATCCAGGCGAAGGTCGCTAAAAATAGCCTGGCTGTTACTGCCGCCACGCAGGATCTGCAAGCCACCAGGCAGACATTACAGGCAATGAATACTACCACCAGCCAGCAATTTAAATCTCTGCGTGATGAAGTGGACAATAATAAGAAGCAGGCCAATGCCGGTATTTCAGGGGCGATGGCAATGGCGGGTTTGCCACAAGTGCAAACCAATCAGCGCATCATGTTCTCTGCTGGCGGCGCGACTTACAACGGCGAGAGCGCGCTTGCTGTCGGTGCGTCCGTTAACTTTAATTCCCATGTCATCGCGAAAGTGAGCTTCTCAGATGATACCGCGAATAATATGGGCGCTTCGGTTGGGATTGGAATGGGCTTTTAACGCGTAAAATAATCATCGGGAAAAATAGAATGCCTCATTTTAGCGGATGGGCATTTTGTTAATACAAAAAGATGTCTAAATATATTTTTATTTCGGTAGCCCTGTATCTGATGCTGATTTCGGTCGGGATCTGGATCGGCGTGATGTATGTCTCCTGGTATTTGTGTCGTTTTTAAGGCGGTAAAATGAAAAAAGTTATGATGTTCGTTATAGGTACTGCGGTGCTTGCAGGTTGTGTCTCGCCTGCGCACGCCATAAACGCCCATTATCGCGCTCAATTAGAGCGTTCGGGATGCACGCAAATTAGCGCTGGCGATGGCTCTTGCGATATCAGCAAAACCAAAGCGGAAAATGCGGCACAACACGAACCAACGACATCCGTTCACGATCCCCTGCGTGAAGCCTCGTTCTCGTCGGATACGGTTAACGCCACGCTTTCTAACGGCTTCTTTAGCGCCACCGTAAACGGCAAAAAAGCCAGCGTTAAACGTCTGAATGCGAATTTCTATGAGATCCGTGGTAATGGTTTTGTGATATCGCTAAGCCTGGATGAAAACGGTATTACGGACGCGTCGTGGAATAAAACGAAGGGACGCGAACACGGTATTTTACGCGTTAGCCAGAAATAAACAGCGTAAGGAGGCTCACTGCCTCCTTTTCACCTGACAATCGCACGATTTGTCACACTCTTTTGTCTGATTTTACAATGCGGATAAATCATACGTAAGCTGCTGTTTTTATTTAGCATAAAGTGCAATCTCCCCCATACAAACGGCGATCTTCCCTGCCCTGTGCCCTGTGTCACAAAACAGTAAGCAAATTAACCATTGAGCCCGGTGACAAAAGGCTCTATATTGGCGGCGTTTTTTTCAGGCCCCATCTGTTTTTTAACTTTTTATTCAATCGTTGCTCATAACGAAGCGGCGGTTGTAGGAGTGATATGATGACGGATAAAGTCCGTATTGACACCGTAGATGCCCACAAAAGCAACGAAACCTATCTGGCCCGTCAGGCCGAATTTGAATCTAACGTCAGGAGTTATCCGCGCAAATTGCCTTTAGCGATTACGAAAGCAGAAGGCGTGTGGATCACCGATGCAGATAATAAAGAATACCTTGACTGTTTAGCAGGCGCAGGCACCCTCGCGCTTGGACACAATCATCCTGATGTGCTGAAAAGCATCCAAAATGTCATTACCAGCGGCTTGCCGTTACATACCCTGGATCTGACCACGCCGTTGAAAGACGCGTTTTCAGAATACCTGCTCTCTCTGTTGCCTGGTCAGGGCAAAGAGTACTGCCTGCAATTCACTGGCCCGTCCGGGGCTGATGCCGTTGAAGCGGCGCTGAAGCTGGCGAAAAAAGTGACCGGTCGTAGCGGTATCATCAGTTTCTCTGGTGGTTACCACGGTATGACCCACGGCGCACTGTCCGTCACCGGCAACCTGTCTCCGAAAGAAGCGGTTGACGGTATGATGCCAGAAGTCCAGTTCATGCCTTACCCACACGAGTATCGTTGCCCACTGGGTATCGGTGGTGAAGCGGGCGTGAAGGCGCTGACCTACTACTTCGAAAATCTGATTAACGACGTCGAAAGCGGCGTGCGTAAACCTGCCGCGGTGATCCTCGAAGCCGTTCAGGGTGAAGGTGGCGTGAACCCGGCGCCTGTTGAGTGGTTGCAGCGCATCCGTAAAGTCACTCAGGAACACGGTATCCTGCTGATCCTCGACGAAGTCCAGGCTGGCTTTGCCCGTACCGGTAAATTCTTTGCCTTCGAACACGCTGGCATTGAGCCAGACATCATCGTGATGTCTAAAGCAGTCGGTGGCGGTCTGCCGCTGGCCGTGCTCGGTATCAAAAAGCAGTTCGATGCATGGGCGCCAGGTCACCATACCGGTACTTTCCGCGGCAACCAGCTGGCGATGGCTACCGGTCTGACCACGCTGAAGATCCTGAAAGACCAGAACATCGCGGGCAAAGTAGCTGCACAGGGCGAATGGCTGAAAGGCCAGCTGAAAGAGATGGCGAAACGCTATCCGGTGATCGGCCACGTTCGCGGTCTGGGCATGATGATCGGTATTGAAATCGTTAAGCCACATGAAGCCGCCGATCACATGGGTTGCTTCCCGGGCGATGGCGAGCTGTCTGCACTGATCCAGAAGAAATGCTTCGAAGCCGGCCTGATTCTGGAGCGTGGCGGCCGTAACGGTATCGTTCTGCGTCTGCTGCCTTCTCTGCTGATCAGCGATGACGAGCTGAAAGTCTTCCTGGATAAATTCGAGCAGGCACTGCTTGCTGCGGGCGTTAGCCCGGCGTAACCGGAGTTGTTGAATACGATGTCTGATTCAAACCCAATTTTGTTCTCCTCTGCGCAGAGCATTGAAGCTTACCAGCAGGCGATTGAACAAAGCACTCAGGCTGTGATGCAGTGGCTGAAACAGCCTGAGATGTACCAGGGCAAAACGGTCGCGGAGCTGCGCGACCGTATTAAGCTGGATTTCACCCCGAAAGGGCTGGGCAACGAAGCGGCGATCGAACGCGCCGTGGAGTTCTTCCTGAAAGACAGTTTGTCCGTTCATCACCCGCAGTGCGTGGCGCACCTGCACTGCCCAAGCCTGGTGGTTAGCCAGGCGGCGGAAGTGCTGATCAACGCCACTAACCAGAGTATGGACTCCTGGGATCAAAGCCCGTCCGCAACCATCATTGAGATCAAACTGATCGAATGGCTGCGTACCCGCGTGGGTTATCAGGCTGGCGACGCAGGCGTCTTCACCAGCGGCGGCACCCAGAGTAACCTGATGGGGCTGATGCTGGCGCGTGACGCGTTCTTTGCGCGTCAGGGCCACTCGGTTCAGCAGGACGGTCTGACAGGCGATCTGCGTAAGATCCGCGTGCTGTGTTCGGAAAATGCCCACTTCTCCGTGCAGAAAAACATGGCGCTGATGGGTCTGGGCTACCAGTCCGTGGTGCAGGTGAAAACTGACGAATTCTCCCGCATGGATCTCACCGATCTGGCGGCGAAAATCGAACAGTGCAACGCGAACGGCGAGCAGATCCTGGCGATTGGGGCCACGGCCGGTACGACCGATGCGGGTGCTATCGATCCGCTGCGTGCTATTGCTGAGCTGGCTGCGAAACAGAATATCTGGGTGCACGTTGATGCGGCCTGGGGCGGCGCGCTGCTGATGTCTGAGCAGTATCGTCACTACCTGGACGGTATCGAGCTGGTGGATTCCGTCACCCTGGATTTCCACAAGCAGTTCTTCCAGACCATCAGCTGCGGTGCGTTCCTGCTGAAAGAAGCGCGTCACTATGAACTGATGCGCTATCAGGCGGCCTATCTGAACTCTGAGTTCGATGAAGAAGCGGGTGTACCTAACCTGGTCTCCAAATCTCTGCAAACCACGCGCCGTTTCGACGCGCTGAAACTGTGGATGAGCCTGGAAGCGCTGGGTCAGGAGCAATACGCGGCAATCATCGATCACGGCGTGACGCTGGCACAGCAGGTTGCGGCTTACGTGAAAGAGCAGTCTGCTCTGGAACTGGTGATGCAACCCCAGCTGGCAAGCGTGCTGTTCCGATTCCGTCCGCAGGCGCAGATGGATGACGCCGGTATTGCCCTGCTGAACCAGAAAATTGGCGATGCGCTGCTGGAGTCTGGCCGTGCAAACGTCGGTGTGACCGAGCATAACGGTATCACCTGCCTGAAGCTGACCCTGCTGAACCCAACCGTGACGCTGGAGGACGTAAAAATCCTGCTGTCCCTGGTTGAGCGTACCGCGCAGGAAGTGATGGCGAAGTAATGCTTATCCCTCTCCCACCCGGGAGAGGGATTGTTTTTCCCGCGCTAACGCCTTTCCCCTTTTTTCCTCGAAGCATAACCGTATTCATACTGGCTGTACCCCGAGCTGTAATACAGCGCTGCGGATTTAACAATATCGTTGAGGATTGCGCCGCTGACCTTCACGCCAACGTGCTGTAACCGTTTAACGGTATTCTCCATCTCTTTCACGCTGGTTTTATCGAAACGGGCAACCATTAGCGTTGTTCCGGCTGCTCTGGCGACCAGCGCGGCATCGGTGACGGCCAGGACCGGCGGAGTATCAATGATGACAATGTCATATTGCTCGTTAACCCAGGACATGACGGAAAGGAATCGTTCGCTTAACAGCAATTCTAACGGGCGCAGGGGTTCCGGGCCGCAGGTGATGACGTCAATTCCCCCTTTTTCAGCATGCTGAATGACCTCCGCTAAGTCGCGTTTCCCTTCGAGCAGGCAGGACAATCCGTGGCGGTTCTCCAGACCAAAAATATTATGAACATAGCCCTGGCGCATATCCGCATCAATAAACAGCACCCGCTGACCGCTCTGCCCGGCGATGGCCGCCAGATTCGTCGCCACCAGCGTTTTTCCGCAGTCCTGCGTGGGGCCAGAAATCATCACAATGCGGTTCTCAGCCTCCATCATGGTGAAATGCAGACTGGTCCGCAGCCCGCGTACTGCTTCAACAAACATATCAGCAGGGCGATCGACGGGCAGGAAAGGCACATCCGAGGTTTTGTGTTTCCAGCGACGAGAAAACGGATTTTTTCTGCGCAACTGCGTTTTACTCCACAGCCACTGTGAACGTGGCAACGTAGCCAGAACCGGCATCCCCTGCGCTTCCAGCTGTTCGGAAAGCGTGATCCCACGTTTGAACGCCTGACGTACCAGCACGGTCCCCATTGAGAGCATTAGCCCGAACAGCGCGCCAAGAACGATGATTAACGCTTTACGCGGCTTTATCGGGTCCGGCAGCGTAACAGCCTCATCAATGATCCTCACGTTCCCGACAGCGCTGGAGCGGGAAATATTCAGCTCCTGCTGGCGCGTCAATAGCTGTAAATAAATCGTGCGACCCGACTCAACATCACGGCTCAGGCGTAAAATCTCCTGCTGCGTGGAGGGCATAGCTGACACACGGTTATTGAGACGCTCCCGTTCCCGCTCAAGGGTCTGTCTCTTTTCATGCAATGCACGATAGGTAGGGTGACTTTTTTTAAAGAGCTGGGAGATCTCTGCCTCCCGGAACGTCAGCTCATTTAGCTGATTCTCAACGTTAACAACCTGATCCAGGACAGATTTTGCCTCCAGAGACAGGTCCACCGAGTCGCGCTGCGCCCGGTAGGCATTCAGCCGCGCTTCTGCCTGATCAAGGTCCGCGCTGATTTTCGGCAACTGCTCCTGTAAAAAATCCAGACTACGAGAATCCTGAGCCTCCTGGCGCGCGATATTTTGCTGGAGATAATTTTCAGCAATTGCATTCAGCACCCGGGCGATGCTGTCAGGGTCTTCGCCCGTCAGGGTTAAGGTAACGATACCGCTCTGTTTCTCCGATTCTGCAACCGTGAGACGCTTCTTCAGCGCGTTGATCGTCTCAAGCCGCGTCAACGACTTAAGCGAAAATTGCGTGCCTGGCTCAGCCTCAATCGACGTCACCAGCAGAACGATCCCTTGCGTAACCAGCGTTTTCCCAACCTGACCGTCGGCCTCAATGTTTTCGCCCGTCAGGTGATATTTTCCCGCTTCCTGTACGGTCAGCGTGAGCTCTTGCGCTTTGCCTTCCACCTGCGGGATCTGGAGTTCGCCTAACGTGATTTTGCCCTGCTCACGCCCTTGCAGACGCTGCCAGAGACGCCCCACCACAGGCAAAACGCGCTGCTTTGCCTGCTGTGTCAGAGCTAATTTGTCAACGGTCTCGCCGAGGATCATGCGGGATTTCAGCAGTAAAATTTCAGGGGCAACATCCGGCGACACATCGGTGCCCAGCTGGCTCAAACCTTTGAGCAGGTTGTTATCCTGTTTGTTTTCAATTTGCACCATGGCATCCGCCTGATAAACAGGTGGCGCAATCCAGGCATAGAGACCGGCGCACAGGATGAACAGGAACGTCACGCACAGAATCATCGTGCGGTGGTCGATCATCTCGACGAGCAAACGAACGAGATCGACTTCATGTTGTTGGGGTGCCGCTGCACCATAATTGTCTGTTGTGTAAGACGACATTAATGCTTCATTCCTTTCTGACCTAAACGACGTGCCCATTCCTGACTGGCTTTACCCAATAGCCCAAACACATATTCAAACGCTTCCCGGCTTTGACGGTAGGGATCGGGGATCTCCTGCGGCTCCAGCCATTGCCCAAAAAGCAGCGACTTTCCTCGAATCTCCGGCGCCATGGCCGCAATGAAGCGAAGATGTTCCGGCTCCATAACCAGGATAAGATCGGATCCCTGCATCAAATTGCGTGTCAGCCTGCGCGCCACATGACCGTCGAGGGAAATCCCATGCCGCCAGGCTACGTCCTGGGCGCTGTCATCCGCCGGGCACCCTTCAAGCCCGAATATGCCCGCCGAGGCGATATATCTGTCGGGCAAGTGCTGGCGTAAAAGCCGCTCCCCAATCGGAGAACGGCAGACATTTCCGGTGCAAACCACGAGTATTGATTTGAACATTATTGCGGCCACGATCTGATGTAACGAACCGTTTCGGTAAGGTCATGCACCCCGCTGATGGTCGGAACAAGCTGTGATATCACGCGATTCCAGCGGGACAGTGGTGCAGTGGTGACATAGACAATGTCATAGGGCTCAAGCTGAAACTCGGTGCCTAACACCATGGCTGATGCGTCCTGAGCATTGAGCTGGTAGAGGTTGGCAATTTTTTCTGAACGCTCGCTTTTCGGCAGCGAACGAATGACAAAAATTCCGGTAGCATCGGCCATATTCTGGTTCAGCCCACCGGCATTGCCCAGCGCTTCGGCCAGGGTCATGCCGCTGCGATCCATTTTCAGCGTGCTCTGTTTAACGACCTCGCCCATGACGAACACTTTCAGCGCATCGTTACGGGGGACAAACAGAATATCGCCGGGATAGAGCAGCTTATTTTGCGTGAGATCGCCATGCTGCATCAGCGCATATAGCGAGAGGCGCGTGTCCTTCCCATTATGCGTCAGCACGACATTGCGCCAGTCCGCGTCGGCAGAGAGCCCCCCAGCGGCGTTTACGGCATCCATGACCGTTAACGGGATATTGGTAATAGCCTGCTGCCCTGACTTCACCACCTCGCCCGTCACATAGGCTTTTTGTGAGCGAAAAGAGGCGACGCTGACATCCACCTGCGGGCTTTCAATAACATTGTTCAGCCGGGCCGTGATCTCCTCGCGTACCCGTGCGACCGTTTTGCCAGCCACCGGCAATTTACCGACATAGGGATAGAAAAGCGTGCCGTCGGCATTGACCCAGTTACCGGTGTCACTGGCGCTACGATACTGCCCTGCCGGGGTTGTCAGTTCAGGGTGATCCCAGACGGTGACGGTTAGAATATCCCCAACGCCGATACGGTATTCCCAGTTTTTGACCTGTTCATCCAGATTAGGATTTGCCTGAGATTTCAAAACCGATGGTCGCATTTTTTCAATTAACGAAGGCGTAAGAGGATAAACATCAATCCGTTTCTCAAGACGATCATTTGCATCTTCTGTGGCAATTATCTTTTTCCCAGCGAGATCGAGATGCTGGCCAGGGTAAAATACGCAGCCAGATAAGGGGGTAATAATTAAAAATAATATCGATACAACTGTTGTGTTTTTCATTTATTACATAATATCTTTTATAGTAGTGATTATCGTATACAGGATTAAACAGTAACATTTCACTCAAGCACAAGTTGCTGTTATTCAATGAATTAACAGAAACACAAAGAGTATTTATAAAACCACACGACATTCCTTTGGGCAGACTTTACAGCCCTGCATTGTCTTAATCAGGCATTCGGAAAGAGGGTTTCAGGCAATCTTAAATGTTCTATTTGTTGAATGCATGCCTGAATCTTAGTAAATTTGCCTTGAAAATGTTTTTTCAGAATTAATTAATAAACCAATAATTATGTTATCTGTATAAGCTCATATTTATTCGTCGAAGTAATAATTAATGACGGTTGCGACTACACAAAACCGTGCACTTTTGTTACATTTTTTGCAAACTCACCCTGTGAGGATACTTAAAATGAACTGTCTGCCATCCGTTAGCGGATCTGCACACAAAAAGTATCAGTAACGATATGACTGGAGAAAAAATGGCTAAGCGTAAATTGTTGCTTCTGGGTGTATTACTGTCACTGGCGGGGGCCGCGCACGCTGCACCGCAAACATCGACAGCGCCTTCCGGCATCAAGGCCTATGAAGAGCAAGAGTTTATTGCCGATTTTACGAAGTTTAAAATCGGCGACACCGCGCCCGCGCAGTATCAGACGCCTGAGTACACCATCAAACAGTACCAGCTGCGTAACCTTCCCGCGCCCGATGCCGGCACACACTGGACCTACATGGGTGAGAATTATGTTCTGATTGGCGATGCCGATGGCAAAATCTACAAAGCCTATAACGGAGATATTTTCTATCACCGCTGATACGATCCTAATCCGTCCGTGGCAGGAGAGCGATCGCCCTTTCCTGCGCACGCTCTTCCTTCACGCCCGACGTGAAGCCTGGCCGTGGCTGGACAGTTCTGCGTGGCAGCTTGAAGATTTTGACGCGGCAACCCTGGACGAAGGGATTTGGGTGGCGGAGCAGGATGGGCACCGACTTGGCTTTGCCTCAGTCTCGACGAACGATAATTTTCTGCACAACCTGTTTGTCGATCCGAACTATCAGAGCCTGGGCGTCGGACATGTGTTGCTTGAACACGTGCAGAAGACGTTTACCAGCACGGGTTCACTCAAGTGTCTGGTGAAGAATGAGCGGGCGGTTGCGTTTTACCAGCGCCACGGCTGGCACATTGAGGCGACGGGAGATTCTCCGGACGGAGAGTATTATTTGATGCACTATCGGCTTGGGTAAAGTCAGGTGGCGCTACGCTTACCTGGCCTACTGGCGAGTACGAAACGTCTTGCGCCA
>OAWZ01000969.1_pt1 | contig 10849 bp, 6 predicted proteins | sample 1477091 | NCBI WGS metagenome assembly OAWZ01 (sample SAMEA2580282, study PRJEB22360) | human gut metagenome | biome: human gut; feature: human-associated habitat; material: faeces | place: Denmark | collected 2008/2010
CAAAGCCCATTAACGGCCTGTTTGCGTCGTGTTATCCAGATAATCGCCGGACATATACCAGAGTGCTCATACCCTAATAGATTAATTATTATTTATAAATTTCCCTAAATAAAACGTCTGTATTAGATATAAAAAAGGGATTTACAGCATACTTCTTCAAAGTATTACTTTATTACAATAACAAGTGCATTCAGGAGCGGATTTATTCCTAATAGATGCAATTGTATAACCGTCGTATTGGAAGCAATAAAGAAACAACCCTGTGAGAATCGGTCCACAGCGCTGTAACATATATTTAAGCAATGTATATCATCCACCACTAATGGCAAACGATAAAGAAATATGTAATTCACAGAAGGTACTGTCGAGACAATACACCAACTTTGTGGAGGATTGTAACAAAAGTATATGGATTAAAGACAAAATGTGTTGATAACTGTATTTTTCTCCATATATGGTATTTTATTAATAAGTTATCCTATCTGGAAATTTGTGTTCCTTGGCCCAGCCATCCTCCGACACCTTCAACCAGTTTCCAAGTTCCTTTTTCAGTAACTTTGTCTGAATTGACGGAATTTCCTCTATTTTCAGAGAATGTATCTGATAAGGATCCTTCAGATTATCAAAAAGTTGATAATTTCCATCCCCTGTCACCAAATACGAGTAGCGGTCAGTGCGTACACCTTTCTCTTTCTGCTGATAGAAAAACTGAGAAACAGGTTTCTTTACCTTCCTATATTTACCCGTAAGAATACCTTGTGAATAATCCTTTCCCTTCACCGTTTCAGGAAGTTGGTCTCCAAGGTTCATCATACCCAGCAAAGTAGGCATAATATCTGTAGCGCCCAACATCAGATCGTTCACTCCTGGTTTCAGTTGACCGGGATAACGTATAAAGAACGGAATAGAAAAAGACTCATCATAAATCACACTCTTTGCCATACGACCGTGGCTACCCATCATTTCCCCATGATCGGCAGTGAATATCAAGATGGTATTATCAGTCAATCCTTCTTCATCCAAAACTTTCAACACCCGACCTATCTCATCGTCCACACTCTTCACCAAAGAGAAATAAATTTTTGCCTGAAGTGTCAGTTGTTCCAAGTTTTTCACTTGTGTACCCTCACCAAATTTCACATTAGGACGTAGCAATACTTCTTCCGGTTTCAAATCTTTATAATATTGATTAAACACCTCTTCCTTACAATCCGTAAGTCTATGATAAGGGGTATGAGGTGGATTCAAACTCCAGAATAAACTGAAAGGCTTGGAAGCGTCTCGTTGTCCTTGCTTATTTCGCAGATAACCTATCACTACATCCGCTTCAACCTCCAAGGTAAGCCGACGATAACGGAACGGCTCACCATCTTTCTTTCCACCCACCAATTCAGGACGATTGGAATAGGCAGTAGCATTAAAATGATTGTCTTTCAATTGCTGAAACCAGTACTTATTACTCTTGCGCCCTCTTCCTTCAGGAATATAGGTATCGTATGGATACACACAATGTCCGCCAGGTGCTTCAGTTGTACCTACATAATTATTCTCCTTGTCAAACAGGGCTTCCGTACGATGCCAATGCGTTTTTCCCACATAAGCCGTTTCATAACCAGCTCCCGCAAGTACATCAGTGAAACAAACCAAGCTGTCGGGAATACCGTTTTGATTGTTCACATGGCAATTGCCCGGTACTCCATTCTTCTCAGGGAATGCACCTGTCATCAACATAGCACGATGAGGACTACTTAACGGACAAGTACTGCACGCCCGATTAAAAATCACACTCTGTTTTGCCAGTCTATCCAAATTAGGGGTATGAACCGGATCACCTACCGTATTCAGAACATTACGATATGCCACATCATTCCATATACTCAATGCATTCAACCTATATTGATCAGGAAAAATATAGACCAAGTTCGGGCGTTGTTCCTGTCCAAAGACCTGTGTACCTGTTCCGGCAAAAAGAGCTACAGGAAGACTACAAATAAGTTTGTATAAAATTGGTTTCATTTCTATTTTAATTTAAAACAAAGGCTACTTTACATTACTCACTTTACTTCAGGCGTACTCTGCGAAGAACATTCTATAATTTAAAAACCTTATCGGGGTATTAAGAAGCAACATTTTCTTTTTCCGTCACTTTATTCATTTCATAAAGTTGAGGAACACTTAAATTAACATGAGTTCGATGTTAATAGAAATATATCGGTCTCTATATCAATAATATATCAGCAAAATATTAGATTTATAGTGTCCAATTATAACATTTAGACAAATACCGTTAAACTCTCAGAGGCTAAAGTTACAGGAGAACTTTACCGAAGCTACGAATTATCACTTGATTCGGCAGAGGACATCTAATCTTGCTTTTATAATAATGCAATATAAACAATTATTTTACAATAAATGTATTAAAAGAGTGCGCCTGTAAAGTTACATTTAAATACTTCTCCCCTAATTGTACCGTCATTTGCTGCGCAACATCACCATAATTACCTGCTACTATCAAATATTTACCTTCTGGAGTCAAGAAAGCAATAACAGACAAATTATCCTCCCCCTTCTCTTTATATTGTAAAACCCTTGTACCTGAAACAACCTGATTACAAAAATGCTTCACCGCATAATATTCTGGTGTATACGTAATAGTCCCGGTTTTAGAATCTACACGAATCAAAGCATTTTGTTTCCATCCCCAGCTACTTTTTCCTTCGTCAGATAAAATCGCATTCCAAAAAGTATACTCCTCACAACCATTACCTATATAATGATTGATCAACCTAAATGTATGTTCTGCCGCTTTCCAATCAAACGTTCCTGAACCACATTCACTCTCTGTCTGCATATACTTATAATACGGATATTTCTTGCGGATAGCAGGCAAAATCTGTCCTCCCCACCATTGAAATCCTAATCCTTCCACTGCATCTTTCATACGAGAATCTGACAGAATCTTATCTACAACATCAAAACGATTGGTATTGAGTGTTCCAAGAAAAAGTGAAACCTCCGGGTGTTGTTTCTTTAACTCCGGCGCCAAATATTCGACATTAAATCTTATAATCCCCTCAGGCGTCCATGCACAACCCGGATAAATGGTATATGCCCATGGTTCATTCTGAAACATCACTCTTGATATGGAAATATTCTCTTCCCGATAGGCAGAAACAAACCTACAGAAATAATTGGCATAGGTTTTCAAATAACGAGAATCCTGAATAAAATAATCATTCACAGCCAATTGCTTTGGATAATATGCAGCATCCTTCCCCGTAGTATTTTCATATAGAACAACATCAGACAAAGGAGACATTTTATTCTGTCCATTCCAACTACGTACTGAATAATAATGGTTAACCTTCATCCAGGACGGCGGTGACCAAGGAGATGCCCAAAAGATTACATCAGGATTACAGTGCAGAACTCTTTTACAGAAAGGTATAATTGTCTTCTTATCACGTTCTATAGAAAAGTACTTTAACTGAAAATCACCGGACACTTCATCACAACTATACCAGTCCCGTGCATAATCATTGGCATTCATCGGTATACGCCCCATGGAAAAACGTAAAGCGCCTTCTTTCGAAAAAAGATTACTTAATACTTCCTTCTGTTGTTCAAAGGGCAACAAATTCAAAGCATCCCATCCCAGTTCGTTGAGACAAGTTCCCCATCTTTTGAATACCTGAATGCTTTCTGTTGTATCCACCTTTAAAGCGGGTTCCTTATCAGGCTTTAATTGTAATCTGATTTTCGATTCTTTCCACATATTTCCTTCCGTGCTGTAGATCCATGTGCAGGACTGGGCAAATACACTTTCCACCCCCATCAACAAAACTATAAATATAAAAGTTATTCTTTTCATTTTCTCCTTTTTTAGAATATTTCAATTAACTAAAAATCAGATAAATCTATCCGAGATACCCCCTCGATACCTGGCAACATAATCCCATCAGCCTGTTGAACTTTTATGACGATAATATGTTCCTCCGCGGTCTGATATACATGTGACGGAGTGTTTTTTCCTGCAAACATCTCAGATTTATCATCTCCCCATTGAATATTACCAGACAGTTTACTGCCTGTAAATTCAAGAAAACCAAATGATTTCCCGCTATGCTCTATTGTTACAAGGCAATAGTCCTTAAAAGGGTCTTCTTCCGGTCCCTCCTGCAAAATATCCTCTCCACCGCTACATGAATATACCATGAAAAAAATTAAAGTCAGTCCAATATATTTCAATATCTCCTTCATATTCTCCTATTTCTTATTTTGATTACCTATTGCAAAACGTATTCTTTTTTCTTCATACTCGTCTTCATCCTCTATTTTCTTCCGGAGCACAATGACATACTCTCTGTCAATCAACTCACTTGTATCAATCCGAATCTCCGGGTTATCATCATTAGTAATTCCTGAAAATACCACGTTATTAGTTAGTGAGAGCACCTGATACTCTACCTGGGGACAAGTCTTCAGACTAATCTTCTTATTTTTCTTATCATAAGCAAAACTGGTCATTTTTTCCAAAGGCATATCTTCCTCCTTGAGAATAATTTCAGATTTCAATAGTGAGCCACCCCGCAAATATTCCCAATCCTCTGAATATTTACCCTTGTAATATACTCTAATCCGATCTCCGGCCTTTATTGGTAGGGTTATTTTACAGAAACAGTCTGTTTCACTATGGTAAGAGTCTGCCGGATACTTAACAGGGATTTCCTCGGATATATATTCTTTTATAGTTCCGTTCTTGCCTACTAAAGCTATTCTCAGGTTTCCGTCAAAAGCTGACCGTCCGATGTTGTTAACAGCTCCTATACTTATTTTAAATTCTTGTTCTGGCTGAATATTAACAGCATCCATTACAAGTCCTTCATAATAGACACCATTCACTTCCTTCCTAATAAGAACCAAATTATCTGTAAAAGCAGAGGTGCCATCCTTATCTGGTATCAAGTTAAAAAAAGCAGCTTGCTCTTGAGTGTATCCACCGCTAGAACTGCCGGAACCCGGATTTGACGGATCCATAACAGTCAATAAGTAATAACCATTCGAACTTCCACTCCACCCCCAATTAACATGATAATAATTTTCCTGGGTATAGCCATCTATTACAAACATATGCCCTCCACCGGATTTAGTAGAAGCTGTATATAGAATCGGCCTTTTTGCATCAAGTTCTTTCCTTAACATCTGATGCCATTCACTCATAACACGGGTAGCCCGATTCTGCATATGAGTCCCCTTATTATATTTCATATACTTTATCATACCTTCCAGTGCATTCTCGTAATATGCCCACGTAGACTTCCTGCCAAACTGTGACTTTGAAATAATGCCACAATCATATATAAGAGTTGCAACCTCATCCTTTATATCAGTATCCGAATTCTTATCAACTTTTACCGGCATCTTGCTCCAAACATAAGGACGATCAAAAGTTTTGCTTGGTATCTGGGTATTCTTATCAGCTTGTAGAGTATAAACAGGTACAGTTCCTACACCCTGATCCGGCCATTGATAATATTGCATAATAATCGCCATTGCAGTAGCTACACAGCCGGTAATTGACTTTCCGTCACTGGTTGTCGGAGATAGTCTGTTGAAAGGCGCTTGCTGGTCCCACAAGGCTGTGGTTAATTTCACTATTGGCGTACCAATAGCGTCTGATGCCCGCGTCCAAGCTTTCGAAATATAAGAAGTGCCCACAACATGTTCCTCCCGGACCGCATTAATCTGATTGCGTAATTCATCCATCCAATCAAGCAAGTTGGGAGGCATATTTTCAACTACAAAATGATTCGAGCAAGAGTATCCTAATATCGGCATGGTAACATCATCTCCCGAGATAATCACAAACCCATCACTATCCATACGGTTAAACACATAAAATGCGGGAGATGATCCACCTCTCGTAGTAGTACTTTCACCATCCCAGACGAGCTGAAGTCTGGGAATTCCACCACGGGATCGTATCGTTTCACAAAAAAAACTCATAGCCACTTTTCTAGCCTGCTCCATTGTAATTTCATTAGCAAGAAGAATATGCTTTGAGGAAAATAATATAAGAAAGAAAAGAATATATTTCATAAAAAAAGTATCAGATCACATTGCTGTAGTTAAGAACAGGATATTGGAGTATTCTCTCCTGCCGGGGAGACACTCCAATATTATTTTTATAATTACCATCCGGGATTCTGTCCCAAATTCGGATTTTTAAAGCGTTCTGTATTGGGTATAGGATAAAAATACATATTATCAGTTACCGCACGGGTTTCGAGTAAGAATTTCTCATAACTGATTACCTCATTATTCTTCGTTATTTTTACTCCATATATATTGGCCGTCTGTCCCAGTTCCTTCCAGCGACGTACATCCCAAAAACGATGACCTTCAAAAGCTAACTCAACACGACGCTCATTCTTCAGGCGTTTAACGAAATCTTTTTCTGTAATATCCGACGGAAAACCGGGCAACGAAATATTTGTACGACCACGAATCTGATTTACCGCTTCACGCGCACTCATATTGTAAACAGCATCTTTATAGTTGGGATCATGAAAAGCATTAATCATAGCTTCTGCATAATTAAGCAAAATCTCACCATAACGGAACAATACCCAATTATGCTGTTTTTTCGTAACAGTGCTGCCAGCCTCGAAACTAATCGTGTTATTTACATACTTTTTCAAATAGTATCCTGTAGTAGTGGCATTCTGCAATGGCAATCCGTTAGTTCCTCCTTCCCATATTTCCACAGGGTCTACAGGCCATTTCATTTCATTGCAAACAATCGTATATTTCATACGAGGATCACGATTATCGTATGGATTTGACTGATTATTCCATACAAAAGGAGTACCATCCTTCATATCATACGCTTCCATCAAGTTTTGTGTCGGACAGGTAGATGTCTTTCCACCCTCCACTCCAATAGGAAAATTAGCCTTCTCAAAGTCACCGCTCTCACCTGTCGGACGATACAATATCACCTCAGCTTTCTGATTATTAACGTCATTAAATATTTGAGGATAAGGAACCAAGTCCAAGCCTAAATCTGTTTTCTGTTTAATAATATCATAAGCAGCTTCTGCGGCTTGTTTCCATTTATCTTCACTATCTTCTGAAAATAAAGGGCTGGCCATATACAACGTAACACGCGATTTTAATGCCATAGCAGCTGCCCGCGTAACACGTCCTTTCTCTTTTGTACTGAAATTATCATAATTCACAGGCAAAATCTGTGCAAGATCCGAACATTCATCCACGATGAATTTAGCAATCTTCTCATAAGATTCAGGATTTACCCCGTTAGCTTCATTCTGTGCCAAGACATCTAGTACAAAAGGAATATTGCGATAACGCTTGATTAATTCAAAATAGAAATATGCTCTAAGGAAACGGACTTCATATTGATAATTAGTAAACTCTTTCATTATAGCCTCATAATCATCCGAATATTTCCATTCATCAAATGTCAGTCCGGCAGTTTCCTTCAAATAGAAGTTGGCTGCCCGAATTCCTTCGTAATAATGTCCCCATACATTATCCACCAAATTATTGGCAGACCATGTACCATCCACAAACCGCTGGATATTGGAAGACTTGTAAATATGGACGGCATCATCCGTAGCCGCATCCAGCATGGCCCCATCTATAGAACAAAAGTCCGCTTTTAAGAAACCATATACATTGGTTGCCAGTTGCTTCACACGATTATAGCTATCAAGCACCTCTTGTTTGGTAAAGTTATCAGACTCATCACAATCCATAAAACCACATCCTGTCATCATCAATAAAGATAGAAGCAGTACTATATTTTTAATCTTTATTTTTTTTATCATTGTCTCTCCAATTTAGAATTGTAAATTAAAACCAAATGTATATTGTTTCATCGCAGGATGAGTAACTCCCAACGCCTCCGGATCAGCAATATCAATGCCATCCAGACATAACAGGTCGTGTCCGCGAACATAAAGTTTCACCGATTTCACAACATTCTGCCTACGTAGCCATTTATCAGGTAATTGATAATAAACTTCTAATGTTCGTAATTTCAAAAACGAAGCATCTGTCACCCATAATGAGTTATTATTATAATTATTCGCTGATCCTAATGTAGTTAGCCTGGGTAATGTCCCATTCGGATTATTCTCGCTCCAACGATTTTCCCAATAATATCTGGAAATTGTATTATTGTTAATCAATGGTCGGTACACACTTCGTGTATCCAGCACCTGGCTATAATTGGCCACTCCCTGAAATTGCGCCAAAACTCCCAAGCCCTTGTATTCAGCACCTAAATTGAAACCATAATAAATCTCCGGACAGGTAGCGTTATATCCCATGGCAACTTGATCATATTGATCGATACGTTTATCACCATTCTGATCTTTGAGTTTTAGATCACCGGGACGTACCTCCGACAAATATTGTTTTACCTCACGTTGGTTTATTTCTTCCTGATTCTTATAGATTCCCTCTACTTCATAACCAAATATTTGACCGACACGACACCCTGTACGCTCCAAATAATCATACGGACGATATTCTTCATTCATATTGATAATTTTACTCCGATTGAAGGAGAATTGCCCGTTTATCTGATAACTGAACTCACCTATCCGGTCATTCCAACCTGCCATTAATTCCACTCCATAGTTATTGACAACACCATCATTACGCTTGGGAACGGTCATTCCGAACACAGAAGAAATCGCATTACCACCATCTACCAGAATATCAGTCCGATGATCATAATATCCATCAATAGTTAATGACAACTTCTTCCATACCATGAAATCCATACCAACATTCAACTTATGCGACTTTTCATAAGTAAGCCCGTCTACAGCAATTTGCTTTTCAGTCATACCACTTTGGCTGGCCGGAGTATCCTTGAAATAATAACTATTACCACTTCCCATATAATACTTATACAGATTTACCCCAAAATCCGCCCTTCCAACTATACCATAAGATGCTCTCAATTTTAAGAAATCAACCGATTTTCCTTTCATCCAGCTTTCTTCTGAAAGAATCCAACCAGCACCTATTGACGGAAATATTCCCCAACGATGATTCGGTTCCAAAACACTGGATGCCGAACCCGATAAAGCAAAATCAAGTAAATAACGGTTTTTATAGCTATAATGCGCTTGTCCAACCATATCCATATATGCCCGGGAAGCATTCTGTCCATCACGATCCATCCGGTCCATAGCATAAAGTAAAACTGTATTCAGCCGATGTAATCCCCAATTTCTATCATAATTTAATTGGGCATTAAAGTTAAAGCGGCGGACAATTTCTCCTGTACTGCTGCTAAAACTCAAAGCAGATTCATTACGCAAGTTTTTATATTGGTCTTCTTCTCCATCCCATCCTTTCACTGAAGACTCATAAGCAAAGTTACGAGTATTGGAATCCCAGTAACTAGCATCGCTGTCAAGCCCCACTCGGACTGAAGCAGATAGACCGGGAGTAAGAGTACTCAAATCCTGTTGAATATTCATATCGGCATACAAAGCACGATTTTGTGAACGCGCATATCCCTTACCTGAAATGAGAGCAATAGGATTATTGGAATAAATAGTAGAACCTCCCCATACCTCATTCTTTGTTTTAACAGGAAACACTCCTGAAGGAACCTGGTACAAAGCTGTGAAGATATCATCTAGCTGTGCACCCGGACGATTGTGTTCTGAGAAATTACCTAGCATACTCAATTGCACTTTCGTGGTTTTGGTAGCCTGTATATCAAGATTAGTCCGTATATTCAACTTTGAGAATTTAAGCTGGGTGGAATAATCTTCATTGTCATTGGTCGGCTTCAGAATTCCCTGATCATTCAGATAATTCAACTGTGCATAATATTGTACCTTATCACCCCCTCCCTGAATGGAAAAGTTTGCATTCTGACCAAGGCTATGATTCCGCAAAGCCTCTCCCCACCAATCTACGTCCGGATAAAAGTCTGGGTAAGTACGATCTCTAAACGCGTCTAGTTCACGTTGAGTATAACGGGGGCTAAGATGATCATTTTTCAACCCTTCATTCAAAGCTTGGGCATAAGTATATCCATCTACCATTTCCGGTAAACGGACCGGAGTCCCCATATTAAACTCATAATTGAAATTAATTACCGGCTTTCCAGTCTTTCCACGGTTCGTGGTAACATAAACGACCCCATTAGCTCCTCGTATTCCATACAGTGCCAAAGCTACGGCATCTTTCAAGACAACCACAGATTCTATTTCTTGCACTGTCAGGTCTGATATGGAACGTACAAAGCCATCAACCAATATCAGCGGGCTTTTGCTGTTTGTAGTCCCCAAACCACGTACATACATAGTAGCACCATCTGCCCAGGAACTGCCGGCATTCTGTAACACATATAGTCCTGGAACAGAACCAAATAATGAGTTAGAAGGATTAACACTCGTTTTATGGGATAATTGCCCTGCTGTCACCATTCCTCCCGCAGTAGTAGATTCTTTCCAGTCAACCGAAATACCTCGACCGTACTGCTGTATGCTGTCCGTTTCCTGTGCCAGCATATTTGCCGACACCAGCAAACCTGTCATTACTAATTTTATAGCTTTATTCATAGTATTCTTTTATTTCTTTATTCATTGAATGATTTTCATGATCACCATCCCGGGTTCTGTACTAACCCGTATCCTTTATTCACTTCCTTATCAGGAAATGCACTCAGATACCATTTTGCAGAAAATCCTCCCGGCTTTTGCCATGCTCTTTCCGGCAACTGCGGAAAATCAAATTTATATTCTTTGGTAGTTTTATGGCGATACACATTAATTCCATGCAAATGTTTTGT
>OAWZ01000982.1_pt1 | contig 10697 bp, 8 predicted proteins | sample 1477091 | NCBI WGS metagenome assembly OAWZ01 (sample SAMEA2580282, study PRJEB22360) | human gut metagenome | biome: human gut; feature: human-associated habitat; material: faeces | place: Denmark | collected 2008/2010
GATAGCCGCTATTCAGGGGGCGCTATGCCGGCCCGTGGGCGTCTCGCTGCCTGAAACGGGCTGGGATACCGACGGTTTTGCCGCAACGCTTGCCCAGACAGCCCCGCGTCTGGCCTATCTGATGCCGGATTTTCATAATCCAACCGGACGTTGCATGGATGCCGCGACGCGCCAGACCATAACCGACATCGCCGCGCAGACCCGCACCACGCTGGTGGTGGATGAAACCATGGTCGATCTCTGGTTCGATGCTCCCCCGCCGCCGCCGCTGGCCGCCTTTAACCCGGAGGCCACGGTGATGACGCTGGGTTCCGCAGGTAAAAGCTTCTGGGGTGGGCTGCGTCTCGGCTGGATCCGCGCCTCGTCCCGCACTATCGCCACCCTCGCGCAGACGCGCGACACGCTGGATCTGGGCTCTCCGGTGCTGGAACAGCTGGCCACGCTGTGGCTTATCGAAAACAGTGAAACCTTCCTGCCTGCCCGGCGGCAAATGCTGGCAGAACGGCGCGACCGCTGCGGCCAGATGCTGCGGGAACATTTCCCCGAATGGCGGTTTCTGGGAGCGGAGGGAGGGCTTTCATACTGGATTGAATTACCCGGCATGCTGGCGACACAGCTGGCGGCACGCGCCGAAACGACAGGCATCATTATGGGCACCGGCACGCGTTTTGGACTATCAGGCGCGTTTGACCGCTACCTGCGTATGCCCTTCTCACTCAGTTCACCAGAACTTGAAGAGGCATTATTGCGGATCAAACCGCTGTGGCGTGCATTAAATAAAAGTGTAGCGCAAGTAAAACGGAGCCTGGTGTAAATTATTCGCCAGAAACAATAAAAACTGCTGACTGTATCGCATGCAGTCAGCAGTTTTCATGAAGAACAGCTTAATGTTGAGGTGGAATCGGGAAGCCTTTCAGCGAAATAATGAAATTATCCCCGTCTTTCTTTATTTTTGCACCGGTATCACACCAGTCAGACGCAATACGAAAGAACTCATCACTTCCTACATTCCAGCCAAGACGAACATGTTTCACGTAGCCGGAACGTAACAGATTGCAGGCCTCGTTGTAGTCACTGGCAGTCGATAGTTGTTGTTTCATTTTCTCTTCTTCAGAAGTTTACGTAGTGCTTTGATTTCTTTAGGAGTAAATGGAGTTACGCTCTCTTCTTCCGTATGCTGATTATCAACATCCTCTTCCGATACTCCCGCCTCTTCTACTGCTTCAAATGCCAGCAGCAGCAGTTTCTCTGTGGTCACGCTTAAATTCTCATTATTGTCTTCCGCATAGTGGCGAAGTCTTTCTTTTAGCGCTTCATCAATTTTAACGTTTAAAACCGCAGTAACCATGATTGTCACATCCTTTCGGAACACGTGTTTAATTTAATACACGAAGATAAGTTTGTTATCCAGATATATATTTTTTAGCTTATGACAGAATAAAGGCATCGAAAAATAAAATGACAGTCTATTATTACAGGTTTATGACATTATTATTTCAGTTAAATGAAGGTTGCATTACAAAAAATACAATAGTCACAAAATTTAGAAGGTTTATTCAGGGGAACGACTGGAGAGGAGCTCAAATGGGTGGGGGCCCTGCCAGCTACATCCCGGCACCCACGTCGTCTGCCCTGGCTGCTTCCTTCCGGACCTGACCTGGTGAACAGAGTAGCGTTGCGGGAGAACCAACAGAGCCCCCATTGAGAGCGTTGATAACCAACGCGCTGGCGCATTATCCCTGTGGAGCACCTCAATTGCAAGCCGCTGGCAACCGGATGCTGGATTATTGCGCAAACTGCCCCGACAATCTTCTTTATCTTCGTATAACATTACCCTTCGCTGATTTCCCGCAGGAGAAACAATGGACGAACATGACACTTTCCCACAGCGAGTGTGGCAAATCGTAGCCTCGATCCCGGAAGGCTGTGTCACGACCTATGGGGAAGTCGCCCGGCTGGCGGGTTCTCCGCGCGCGGCGCGTCAGGTAGGCGGCGTGCTAAGGAGGCTACCAGAAGGAAGCACGTTACCGTGGCACCGGGTCGTCAATCGCCATGGCGCCATTTCCCTCACCGGGCCAGACTTGCAGCGCCAGCGTCAGGCTTTACTTTCAGAAGGGGTGCAGGTGTCCGGGGCAGGACAAATTGATATGCAGAAGTATCGCTGGGAGTACTGACGCCCTCTCCCGTCAACATGGAGAGGGCGAAAGAGAATTACAGCTGTGTTGGCGGTGTAGGCAGAGTCGGCTGATTGGTCTGCGTTGCAACAGGCACTTCAGTTTGCTGCACCGGTACCAGGGTCAGGTCGATTTTGGTGCCGCCTTTGTTGACCGCTTCCTGCACGGTATCGGTGATAAAGACCAGCTTATCGTTGATCGTTACCGCCGCGCTCAGGAGGATACGCGCATTAGGTTGCACGTCAGACGGGTTGTACGGCAGCACAAAGCTGAACGGCGCCTGTTTACCCTCTGTACGAACCGCGCGCTGCGCAAGCACTTTAGACGGCGCATCCGCCAGGGAAGCATCAGACAGCGTGACCGTTAAAACCGCATCCGGCGGCAGCGCAACCTTCTGTTTGATCCAGATCGTACCGGAAACATTTGGCTGCTGAATAGCTTGCTGTGAAAGGGTGTTAATCCCGTTTGCGCTTGCTGTTGGCACCGGTACATCGGCACTCTTACCAGCACAGGCGGACAACGCTACCGCAATTGCTACACCACTGAGCATAGGCACGAGTTTCATTGAAGTCTCCTTATCATCAATGCACCAGCGGGATCGATCCCATCTGATGTCGTTTTATTCACACAACGAATACAAGTGTGGCACAAATCACGGATTTATGCCTAATTTCGTCCGGATATTAAGATTATTCTACCCATCGGACCACTTTCATTTCTGGGTTATACTCAGCGTATCTTTCGCTACGGCGTTTATTGAGGACCACTATGAGTCAGGCACTGAACAATCTGCTGACATTACTGAACCTGGAAAAAATAGAAGAAGGGCTATTTCGCGGACAGAGCGAGGATTTAGGCTTACGCCAGGTTTTTGGCGGCCAGGTCGTGGGGCAAGCGCTGTATGCCGCCAAGGAGACCGTCCCGGCAGACCGTCTGGTGCACTCGTTTCACAGCTACTTTTTACGCCCCGGTGACAGCGCTAAACCGATTGTTTACGACGTGGAAGTTCTGCGTGACGGTCAAAGCTTCAGCGCCCGTCGCGTGGCGGCCATCCAGCATGGCAATCCCATCTTCTACATGACCGCCTCGTTCCAGGCGCCAGAGCCGGGCTATGAGCATCAAAAAAAGATGCCGTCTGCCCCGTCGCCGGACGATCTGAAATCGGAAACCGAAATTGCCCGCGCTCTCGCGCATCTGCTGCCGCCGCAGGTAAAAGAGAAGTTTCTGTGCGGTAAACCGCTGGAGATCCGCCCGGTCGAATTTCATAACCCAATGAAGGGGCATACCGCTGAGCCCGCCCGCCAGGTGTGGATCCGCGCCAACGGCAGCGTACCCGCAGATTTACGCGTGCATCAGTACCTGCTGGGGTATGCGTCGGATTTCAACTTCCTGCCGGTTGCGCTACAGCCGCACGGTGTGGGCTTCCTCGAAAAAGGGATGCAGGTAGCCACAATTGACCATTCCATGTGGTTCCACCGTCCATTCGATATGAATGAATGGCTGCTTTACAGCGTGGAAAGTACCTCTGCGTCCAGCGCGCGCGGCTTTGTACGCGGGGAGTTTTACACTCAGGATGGCGTGCTGGTGGCTTCTACCGTGCAGGAAGGTGTGATGCGTAATCGCGGGTGATGTAAAAAGCCCGGTGGCGCTGCGCTCACCGGGCCTGCGAATTGTGCTTTTTCAGGCCGGGTAAGGCGAAGCCGCCGCCCGGCAAAAGCACTCAAACTATGCGTTGTACGCATTCTCGCCGTGGCTGTTGACGTCCAGGCCTTCGCGCTCCTGCTCTTCCGGCACGCGCAGCCCAACGGTCATATCAGCCAGCTTGTAACCGATAAAGGCCACAACACCGGACCAGACAACGGTGATCGCGATGCTTTCCAGCTGTACCAGCACCTGATGCATCATGGTCACGCCTTCTGCGTAACCTACTCCGCCCAGAGATTGGGCAGCAAAGATACCGGTCATGATACAGCCGACGATGCCGCACACACCGTGTACGCCGAATACATCACACGGATCGTCAACGCGCAGAACACGTTTCAGTGCGGTAACGCCCCACAGCCCCGCCAGTCCTGCGACGATACCGATCAGCAGCGCACCGCCCACGCCCACGTAACCGCACGCTGGCGTAATACCTACCAGACCGGCAATCGCCCCGGAACAGGCACCCAGCAGCGATGGCTTGCCGCGAACGGCCCACTCGCCAAATACCCATGAGAGGATAGCGCCGGCGGTTGCCACAACGGTATTCACGAAGGCCAGCGCGGCGATTTCGTTAGCGGCGCTGGCTGAACCTGCGTTGAAGCCGAACCAGCCAAAATAGAGGATGGCGGTGCCGGTAAAGACCATCGGCAGATTGTGCGGCTTGAATGCTTCCTTCCCGAAGCCCACGCGCTTACCAATCAGGTATGCGCCTACCAGACCTGCTACCGCGGCGTTGATGTGCACAACGGTACCGCCCGCAAAGTCCAGCGCGCCATGGGAAGCCAACAGACCACCTCCCCATACCATATGCGCAATCGGGATATAGGAGAGCGTCAGCCAGACCACCACGAAAATCAGTACCGCAGAGAAGCGGATACGCTCAGCCAGCGCGCCCACAATCAGCCCCACGGTGATGCAGGCGAATGAGCCCTGGAACGCGACATGAATATACTGATAAAAACTGCCCATCACCGCGGTCAGTTCGATATTTTTCAGCATCGCCCAGTTAACGTTGCCGAAGAAGGCGTTGCCCTCCCCGAAGGCCAGCGAGTAACCGTAAACCACCCACAGCACACACACCAGCGCGAACGTGACGGCAACCTGCGTCAGCATGGAGAGTACGTTCTTGCCGCGGATCAGGCCGCCGTAAAACAGCGCGATCCCCGGAATCGTCATGAACAGCACCAGCGCGGTGCAAATCATCATAAAGGCGTTATCGGCTTTGTCTGCCACAGCAGGTGCAGCCATTGCCAGGCCCGGCAGCAGTGCCAGCGAACCCAGACCTGTTTTCATTGTTGCTTTCTTCATTTTCTCGATCCCTATCACTGTGTGCCAGGAGTTACTTACAACGCCGCTTCGTCAGATTCGCCGGTACGGATGCGAATGACGCGCTGTAGTTCGGCAACGAAAATTTTGCCGTCGCCAATTTTTCCGGTGTAGGCTGCTTTGCTGACGACATCAATCACCTCATCAAGCTGATCGTCGGCAATCGCCACATCAATCTTCACTTTTGGCAGGAAGTTAACGCTGTATTCCGCCCCGCGATAAAGCTCGGCATGACCTTTCTGACGCCCAAAGCCTTTCACTTCGGTGACAGTCAGTCCCTGAATACCCATGGAAGACAGCGCTTCACGCACGTCTTCGAGTTTGAATGGTTTGATTACCACCGTAACCAGCTTCATATATCCCCTCCAGTCAGAATTCGGTAATGGCCGCAGCTAACACGAAAGGGATATTGCAAAGGGTGTGCCAGAAGTAAAAGGTGAGGAGGAAAGCGCCGCGGCGCGCATGCGCCGGGTAGGGATGAAAAAAAACGCACCATGGCAGTGCAGGGTGCGTTTCAGTTTTGCACCAACGGTTAAGTCTGTTAGCGCATTGCCTTGTTATGGTGCATCAGGCGCTGAGTGACTCTTCCTCGCGCTCGCTGGCGGCCAGTTCGTCGCCTGCCAGCTGCAACTGATACATCTGCCAGTAGCGTCCTTTTGCCTCAAGCAGCGCTCTGTGCGTCCCCCGTTCAACGGCCTGGCCACGGTGCAGCACCAGAATGGTATCGGCATCGACGATGGTTGAGAGGCGGTGGGCGATTACCACCAGCGTAGTGCGATCCCGCACGGCAGCCAGCGCCTGCTGGATCGCCTGCTCGGTACCGGAGTCAATGCTTGCGGTCGCTTCATCCAGAATTAACACCTGTGGCGTCTCAATCAGCACGCGCGCCAGCGCAAGAAGTTGCTTTTGCCCGACCGAGAGATTATTGCCCTGCTCACCCAGCCGGGTATGGATCCCCTCGCTTAACCCGCGCGCCAGATCCGCAAGCTGCACCGTTTCCAGCACCTCCCATACCTGCTCAGGCGTGAAAGGTCGTCCCAGCGTCACGTTGGCATAAAAGGTATCCGCCAGTACCACCGGATCCTGCTGCACCATCGCGACGCCCTTACGTAACGCGTTGTGGCTAAGCGCGGCAAGCGGCCGTCCGTCCAGACGGATCTCCCCTTGCGTCAACGGATAGTAGCCCATCAGCAAACTGGCGAGCGTGCTTTTGCCGCTACCGGTATGCCCAACCAGGGCGACAAAACCGCGCGACGGTACCTCGAGGTTGATATCCTGCAAGACAAGCTGGTCGTCGCGGTAGGCAAACGAGACATGATCAAACGCTATGGATCCACTTTCCAGCGGGCGTTCGTCATCGCCATAGGTCTGACGCGGCCTGTCCATCAGCTCGAATACACGTTCGCCCGCGACCACTGCCTGTTGCAGCATCGATTGCTGCGTGGTGAGTTCAATCAGCGGTTCGTTAAGGCGTCCAAGGTAGCTGATAAATGCGTACAGTACCCCCACCTCGATGGTTCCGCGCGTCGTCAGGCCAAACAGCATCAACAGCCCGCACAGCACCAGCGCAGAGAAGAGGCTCAGCAGCGGGCGTAACAGGAAGCCATCCAGCCGTAACGTCTGCATCCGCGCCATATAGTGCGAGCGGCTGGCTTCTCCCATTCGCTCGCCAAAACGCGCCTGCTGGCGAAACTGCTGGATAACGCTCATGCCGTTGATCACTTCGTTGAAGCCATCATTGATATCTGCGAGGTAAGCGCGCACGCGACGAACAATCGGCGTGCTGTAGCGCTGGTAAATTACCATCACAATCAGCACCGCCGGGAAAATAGCGATCGCCACCAGCGCCATACGCCAGTCCAGGCTGAACATCGCCACCAGCATCGCGCCAATTAACGCGGCACTGCGCAGAACCGTTGCGACAACGGTTACATAGAGGTCGCGGATCACCTCGGTGTCATTGGTGACGCGCGAAATAACCTGTCCGACCGGCTGGGTATCAAACTCGCTCAGCGGCTGGCGCAGCGCGGCATCCATCACATCCGTGCGTAGCTGCTGGACCACGCCCACGGCGGCCCGGTTAAACAGCAGCGACTGCGCATAGTGCAGCCCCGCCGCCGTCAGCTGTAGGCCGACATACGCCACGCCCAGCCCCGCCACCAGCCCCAGCGGCAGATAGTTTTTCGCCACCATATTGTCGATGAAATAGCTGATAAGCAGCGGACCGGTCACCTCCGCAATCGCGGCGATCCACAGCAACAGCACGGCGATGGAAAGCGGTTTGCGCCACGGCGAGCCATAGGCCAGCAGCCGTTTTAACGTCGGCCACATCTGTCCAAACTTACGCATCGGCGACCTCCTCATCCAGCGCGGCTTCAAGCTGTTGATAGCGGTACATATCCCGATACCATCCGGTCTGCCCGGCGAGCTGCTCATGCTGACCACGCTGAGCAATATGCCCGTGCTGAAGCACCAGAATTTCACTGGCTTCGGTTAGGGCCGACAGACGGTGCGCACTGATGATGACCGTGCGCCCCTCTCCCCACTGGCGAAGGTTATGCAAAATTTGATGTTCAGTACGCCCGTCAACTGCGGACAGCGCATCATCCAGTATCAGGATCTCAGCGTCCAGCAGCAGCGCGCGGGCAATAGAGATACGCTGTTTTTGTCCGCCGGAGAGCATAACGCCCCGCTCACCCACTTCCGTATCGTAGCCCTGCGGCAGGCGCAGAATATCCTCGTGGACGCTGGCCAGACGCGCCACGTGCTCGATCTGGTCCTGTGTCGCCGTCGGACACCCGAGCGCGATATTGTTGGCAATGGTGTCTGAAAACAAAAACGGCGTCTGGCTGACGACCGCCAGGCGGCTGCGCCAGTCATCCAGCAGCAGACGTGGCAGAGGGACGTCGTGGAAACGGATATCGCCTTCGCTCACGTCAAAATGGCGCTGAATCAGTGACAGAATGGTGCTTTTACCGGAACCCGTCGGGCCACAGATGCCCAGCATCTGACCAGGACGCAGCGTGAAACTGACGTTCTCAAGCACCGGATGTTCCGTTTGCGGGTAGATAAAGGCGCGGATATCAGCCTTGAGAATACCCGGACCTTCCGATACCGGCTCGCTGCCATCGTTCACGACCGGCACTTCCGCCAGCATGGCGCGGATACGGCTGTAAGCGGCGCTCCCGCGTTCAACGATATTAAACATCCAGGCCAGCGCCAGCATCGGCCAGATCATCAGCCCAAGGTACATCGCAAAGCTGGTTAACTGCCCGAGGGTCATCGTGCCTTGCACCACCATCCAGCTGCCGCCGCCCACTGCCAGCAGGTTCGCCATGCCAATCGCAATATAAATTGTCGGATCGAAACGGGCATCAATACGCGCCACGCGCATGTTTTTCGCGCCGGTATCGGCGGCGGCGGCAAACAGCGCGGACTGGCGGTCTTCCAGACCAAACGCTTTAATCATGCGGATGCTGGTCATGCTCTCCTGGGTGCGATCGTTCAGCGACGAGAACGCCGCCTGCGCCAGCTTAAAGCGTTCATGGAGCTGCTCGCCGTAGCGGTTAATTGCCAGCGCCATCAGCGGCATCGGCAGCAGCGCCAGCAGCGTGAGCTCCCAGCTAATTTGCGTAGACATCACAATCAGTACCGCACAGCCCATCACCAGGGAATCCACCAGCGTTAGCACCCCTTCACCGGCGGCAAACACCACGCGGTCTACATCGTTAGTGGCGCGGGCGATGAGATCCCCGGTACGGTGACGCAGATAAAACTCAGGGTGCTGGCGGCTCAGCTGGCGGTAAAAGTCCTCGCGCAGCTCAACGGCAAGCTGATAAGACGCGCCGAACAGCAGCACGCGCCAGACATAACGCAGCAGGTAAACCACCACGGCCGTCAGCACCAGCGTACCGCCCCACATCATCACCCGTGCGGCGGTGTAATGTTGTTCCGTAACGCCATCCACGACGTAACCCACCACTTTGGGCGGGATTAGTTGCAGAATGGCAATGATAATAAGCAGGGCCACCGCGCCGAGGTAGCGTTGCCACTCCCGACGAAAGTACCAGCTTAATTGGGCAAATAATCGCACGCGGTCTTTTCCTGAAGGTATTTTAAGAAGTTATTCAATGGGTAACGCTGTGGTGTATTTAATCTGTTCCATGGCGAAACTGGAGGTGACATCGGACAAGCCTGGTACGCTATTGACCAGCCGCTTGTAGAAATCATCGTAGCGCTTCATGTCTGCCACCTGAACGCGCATCAGATAGTCGTATTCCCCCGCCATGCGCCAGAAGCCGAGCACTTCGGGCATGTCGGAAACCTGGGTGACGAAGCGGCAGTACCATTCGCTACTGTGATGCTGCGTTTTTATCAGGACGAAGGCGGTCAGTCCAAGCCCCAGTTTTTCGGGATCCAGCAACGCCACGCGTCCCAGCAGAATGCCATCATCTTCCAGCTTCTTGAGGCGCTTCCAGCACGGTGTGGTGGTCAGATTAACGGCATCTGCCAGAGCCTGCAAAGAGAGGGTGCAGTCGCTTTGCAGCAAAGAAAGCAGCTTACGATCAATTTTATCTAACATAGCCACCTCGAAGAGAAAATTATTCTCCTTACATTCTATTTTAAAGGTCAGATAGCAACAATTTTTTCTGTGCTTTTCGCTATGCTGGGCACAAAATGACAAACGGATAACTACGATGAATAGCACCTGGGTTAAACATGCCATCAGCGAAATAAATGCCGACTATCAGCGCTCGGCAGACACCCACTTGATCCGCCTGCCTCTGCCTGGATTTCCCGGCATTCAGCTTTACCTGAAGGATGAAAGCACCCATCCTACCGGCAGCCTGAAGCATCGCCTGGCGCGTTCACTCTTTTTATACGGTTTATGTAACGGCTGGATCAAAGAAGGCACCACGATTATTGAATCGTCCGGATCAACTGCCGTCTCCGAAGCCTACTTTGCCCGCCTGCTGGGCCTCCAGTTTATCGCCGTGATGCCCTCCTGCACGGCGAAACGTAAAGTCGAACAGATCGAATTTTACGGCGGACGCTGCCACTTTGTGGAAAGCGCCTGCGAAATCTATGCGGCCTCCGAAATGCTGGCCCGCGAACTGAATGGTCACTATATGGACCAGTTTACCTTCGCCGAGCGCGCCACCGACTGGCGCGGCAATAATAACATTGCGGACAGCATTTTCCGCCAGATGACCCACGAGCCGCATCCTGTTCCCTCTTACATTGTCATGAGCGCGGGCACGGGCGGAACCTCCGCCACCATCGGACGTTATATCCGCTGTCAGGGTTATGATACGCAGCTGATGGTGGTTGACCCGCAAAATTCGGTGTTCCTCGATTACTGGCAATCCCGCGATGCCAGCCTGCGCAGCCCCGTGGGGAGTAAGATCGAAGGGATTGGTCGCCCGCGCGTCGAACCCTCGTTCATTCCGGACGTTGTGGATGAGATGCTCCGCGTGCCCGACGCCGCCAGCG
>OAWZ01000997.1_pt1 | contig 10548 bp, 9 predicted proteins | sample 1477091 | NCBI WGS metagenome assembly OAWZ01 (sample SAMEA2580282, study PRJEB22360) | human gut metagenome | biome: human gut; feature: human-associated habitat; material: faeces | place: Denmark | collected 2008/2010
ATTTTATTCTTTTCTCTTCTTTTGGATAAAATTTATGAATAATTCGGCTTTAGTGAGTTTAGTATGAGTAAACGTTTCTATACCACTATTTTTCATATCTCAATATTGAACATAAATTGTACTAAGACCAGTATGACCGGACGCCTGCAATGAATCTCCAGAATAGGTCAGATGCATAGAGATTCCGTTATAATCAATTTTCACCGGATAAGACACCTGCTGCCGGTCTATTGGAATGAGTACATCGAGTATACCTTCATCGTTCGTTTTCACTTTCAGAAAGCCAAAGTCGAATGTTACACCTATAAGTTGCTTTTCCGTTTCATTATCTACAATACAGTATTGAATATGCCCAAACGTTTCAGGATTCCGTTGAATAGGCAATGCCATCTTTGAAGTAATAGATACGATTGTGTCCAACACATAGCAACCATAAGCCTTTGCAACAATTCTCATATTCTGTCCTTTATACTTTCCCGGAATGTTGGGAAACAAAACAGCATTATCCAAATCTTTTAGAACCACTGTGCGTAGATCATTTTCACCTAGAAACAGATACAGACTGTCTGTTTCATCGGCACTAAGTGGGAGAGCCTTGCAAGGTGTTTGTGATAATTGCACTGCTAAATCGAAAGGACGTGAATGAATTGCGTTCACTGCCAGTCCGATGATAATGGAAAGAACAACAATCATCAAAGCGACCAGCTTAACGAGAAAATGCTTTCGACGGTTCCATAATACGCCAAAGTCCACATCAAGCATTCTTGCCACAAGACGGATAAATGCTTGATGGAAACGTATCGCATGGAATCTTGAATTTTCCGCCTGCACATCAATCCCCAAAAGTTCCAATCCGCCTAACGTCAGTTGAGCATGAAAACATTCCCGATCTTTGGAATGAGGAATACCGTCAATGATAAAAGGTATAATCTCTCTTTCGCGTCCCTTCGAGCGGAAGTAGGCAATCTCCTCCCCTACATATTTCGATTGTGCCGAATTCGGCGAACAAATGACAATCAGATATTTCGATTCATCCAATTTATGATGCAGTTCGTCACTAAGTACACCACTCGTCAGTTCATCAGCATCACGAAAGACTTTAAACCGTTTAGGTGCCTCCGGCTTCATTTTCTGAATCATTGTCGGCAAATTGTACGATTCTAATAAAAACTGTAATCGCTTCGCCGCCTTAATGTCCGTATGACGATAGCTAATAAAAGCAAAAAAATTGTGTGCCATTTCGTCTGATTTCTATTTAAAATTAACCACATTTGATAACATTCCACTATTTTTTCTTTTTCCTACACATTCATGGGATATATCTGCAATTGCATGCCTATCATATTATTGTTCAAATCAAAAACATTAATATATTTGTTTCTATCCTCCATCAGCACACTCAAGAACAATATAGTTTTCTGACATTCCTCGCTCAAAAGCGAAAGATCTTTTCGGTGATGGTTCCTAATATAATATGAGTTTTCATAAATTATTTTGTTGTTTCAGGAGATTGTAATACCTTACTATTAGCAACATTAATCAAATCCATAATTTCCTTTGTCAAAGGATGATTTTCACCATAAACAGACAAACGGATTTTCAAGGACTTCTCATAATAGTTCAGAGCTTTGGATTTGTCACCTTGAATTATATACAAACTCCCTATACTATAATAACTCAAAGCTACCTCAGGATGGTTCTCACCAAAAAGAGACAAACGGATTTTCAAAGACTCTTCAAAATAATATAAGGCTTTAGAATAATCTTTTTGAGCAAAATATATTTCTCCTATATGATCATAAATAGAAGATACTTGAGAATGATTTTCACCATAAACTGACAAAACTATTTTCAAAGACTTTTTAAAATAATCCAAAGCTTTGAAATCATCTCCTTGAACGGAATATATTTCTCCTATATCATTGTAAACAGAAGCTACTCGGGAATGATTTTCACCATAAACTGACAAACGAATCTTTAAAACCTCCTCAAAATATTCCAAAGCCTTAGAGTAATCCCCTTGAGCAAAATACACATACCCAATATTATAATATCCGGAAGCTACAGAAGGATGGTTCTCACCAAAAAACGACAAATCCAATTTCAAAGACTTTTTAAAATAATCCAAAGCTTTAGAATAGTCATTTTGAGCAAAATATATCTAACTGTAACTTGTAGCTACAGCAGGGTGGTTATCTCCATTAAGCAACAAAAATATTTTCAAGGCCCCTTCAAAACAGACCAAGGCTTTGGAGTAATCTCCTTGATTTGAATATACACGTCCCATACCAATAGATACATTGGCTATTCCCCATGAAGCGTTCTCACCGTAAATCATCAAATAGATATTCAAAGACTTTTCATAATATTCCAAAGCTTTAGAACAGTCATCTTGAGCGAAATATATCTGTCCCATACGTTCATAATCATTAGCCACAATTTCATCATTTTCGCCATAAACAGATAGCCGAATCTTCAAAGACTTTTCATAACATTCCAAAGCTTTAGAATAGTCATCTAGCTTCTCATATATTCCCCCTATTATAATGTAACTAGTTGCTTTGTATGTATCATTGTCTGTTGTATTCAATGCAGACAACTGATAATTCATAGCCCGATTGTAATCAGCCATATAATCTTCTTCAAACCTTCCCGCTGCAATCAAATAATCCCAATTTGTTGGAGCAGCTTTCGTGAGAATCTCATAATAATGCGAAACCGAATCATTCAAATGCTGCATCTTGAATGATTCGATAGCAGTCTCCATTTTCCCAAACCATTGACTGCGTTGTTGTATCAACCGTTGTTGTTCTGACAGTCCTCTAGCTAATTCAAGCTTGGCTTGTTCTACTTTTGCATCCGCATTCCGTTGCTGTTGTTCAATCACTTTCCAGGCTTCCTCGGCTCCACCAGGCATAGACTCGCGTATCAAGTCGTTAAGTGCCTTCCATTCTCCGTTTTTTTTCAGTTCATAAATTTTCAGTTCCAAAGAGTCCAAGCTCTGATAATCGGTCAGTGCCAGCTCTTCAGCTAATTCCTTGATAACCTCATCTATCTTATCCTCATTGTTGATGTAATCAAGATAAAGTTTGCGGATGCTGTCACACTCCGCTTTCAGACGTGCATAATGTACATCCGATTCGCTCAATTCTCCAAGACGCTTATTCAGTTCATTGCGTAGTTTACGTAAAGATAACGACTGCTCTTCATACTTTTCTTTCAGTAACTCATACCGCTTCTTATACTCCATCTCCTTTTCTTCTGGTGTTATCAACGAGACTTCCAAGTCATTGGCAGATATAAATAGTCGTTTACCTTTCGATGGCGAAGCCAACATATACTTGGAACCTTGTGGCACACGCACGGCTGTCAGTGTATAACTACCCGCCTTATCCGTGACCTTCACCTTCAACGAAAATCGTCCGTCCTTATCACTTGCTTTATTAGCTTCCCCCGACACAATAACTTGTACACCCTGCACCGGAATGAAAGGATCGGAAGCCGAACGGGTAACCTTGCGGACTATCCCCTTCTGGGTATGAACCTGTGCTGTAACTCCCAATACCATGAAGACGGCAAAAAGGAATACTGTTATCAAACGTAATTTACTCATGTCATTTTCATTATAACTATAGAATTATCTAGAATCTTACCTTTATTATTCTTATAGTCCTTGCTACTTGCCTTTACTATTTTATTCATTAAAAGCGATGGTTTAATAAAACCATCGCTTTTAACTCCTTACAATGCCTGTCCACATTCCGAACAAAATTTTGCACCTTTGATATTCCGATATCCGCAGTTCGTACAGAATACCATACCGTTAATATCCAAATTCAGAGTTGTAAAAGAATCCCGATTTTTTAGCACCTCTTCAGCTATTTCGAGCGCCTTATCATCAAGTTTGGACTGTTGTACTATCCCCCAAATTTGCATGATAAGTACCGGCCAGAAGAATAGCATAGAAATGATAGTAGGAATAGCTTGTTGACCAAAGATCCCTATCCCAGCCTCAAACGCTATTGCATTATCTTTAGGTATCAAGCTGACTTTCAATGCAGACTTCAAACCAAGTACAGCTTTAAATAAACCGCCCTTTGATATAGAAATATCAACACCACCACTTAATAAATTATCTATTTGTACCTCAAACTGCTCGGCCGCAAATTCTGTTTTTATTTGTTCAGCAATAACAGGAATCAAAGAAGGATTGCCCTGAAGTATCTTTTTTGTTGCAAATGTTCCCATAATTCTATTTTTTAAAAGTGTAATGACTGTAATGCATGATATTGGCTCGTTGTAAATAACACACCGGCTTCAACAAGCAATTCTTTAATTTCACGCTGTTGCTCTTCCGTATAGTTCTTTTCCATAGACTTCAATATAGAAACCATTCTTTCAGACTGTTCCTTGATCTCCTGTTCAGTAACTATACCATCTTCCATAATCTTCTTGAATGTGGGCTGGTTCATGACCGCCTCGTCTAAATTCAACATTCCTTGTTCATTAAAAAACATAAGCTATTATATTTAAAGTTTATTTCCACAATGTTTGCAATAGGTCCAGCCATCCACTATCGGTTGTTTGCAATTCGAGCATACCTTGCCTGATTTTTCTGCCGAAAGATGATCTACTATAGTCTTATATTGAGAACTTTTTCCCCATTTCAAGATTTCCTTAACCCGCACAGCCGAGAACGGATGATTCTGATTCATTATTGCCGCTACCTGCAATGTCTTATTCCATAATCCGTCATTACGGATAGCCTCATATTGGTCTGCCTGTTTAGCCCACTCCTCCATATCGATATTCTTTGTTATAGAAGTCGGACCTCCGGATAGACGAGCCATCGTGCTTGCCACTATGGCCGGAGTAGTCACAATACTGGCAGCTCTGTCACAGGACAACTCACTTTTACGTTCCCAATACAAAATCGCATATTGAAGAGGAGCTCCCAAACTCCCCAAAACGCCCAGCGAATCCAGACCATCCATCACATAATGAGCTATAGAATGATACAAGACATGATGACAAAGGATATGCCCGCATTCATGGGCAATCACTGCATCCAACTCCTCTTCGGTCATCATATCAACCAAACCGGAAGTGATCGTTATAAAAATCTTTGTATCGCCAAAGGTCCATGCGTTAGGATTAGGATCCATAGAGAGATAAAACTCCGGTTGCTCAATACCCAACTTTTTACAAATCGGTGGCAGACGATTATACAGTTTCGGCAATTGACTCGGTGATAAACGAATTGCAGATGCCATATTAACGCCATATTGCAGTTGTTCCAATCCCATTGACATTAACTTTTTCACTAGGGTCGGGAATCCGGGAATACTTTCCAACTGCCTCAATGCAGCTGCATCCTCAGGATGAATAAAATCTGTTGCTTTAATCATGGTTATCAATATTAATATCTATTGTTTTTATGACCTTCATTACAAAACATATCAAGTTCAGTCTTTTCATATCACTGGTATACGCAACAAACTCCTCGTAAGCACCACAGGTTAAAATCCTGATATACAATAAACCGGAAACATAAAAAGAATTATGCGAATAAATTCTTCATTTATCTGATAAAATAAGAAAGCAGCACGATAATCAGTATTAGCTTTTAACAGATACAAATATCATACTGCTAAAATGTTGTCCTTGTGCAGTCCTTTCATTGGCGATTTCAGAGACCTGGACAAACATATTCTCCATATTCTAGTTCACCGCATCATCATTACAAGTCTCAAATATAACGAATAATATAGCAGGAAAAAATTACAAAAGCCCCAATCATGTCTAAACAGACCAAAAACAGAACTATTGATGCGAAAAACATGTCTATCATGACATTTTTTATTTTGCAAATCACAACAACAAAAAGATAGCATTCATTATAAATATATTATTTATATCTTTCATCTTTCACCGAAAGTCACAAATCCTTTTGTTCATCGTACTTTCAAACCATTGACAGTTCTTTTTCAATCTATCACCCAATCTTTCATCTTTCACCACTTATCACATTCAAAGGAACAGCTATTTCTTTCCTGAACTATTAATAGATAAGTTCCTTTTCATTAAATATAAACTTCCTTTTCATTAATAGAAAACTTATTCCTCACCTGATTCAAACTATAAATGCAAGTTCCGTTTTTATAAATGAAAGTTTCATTTATAAAAACGGAACTTGCATTTATATAATCAAAGCTTTCATTTATAGATTACAAACAGCCAAAAGAAACTTCTCTATTAGAGGAAAGAAACTTTGTATAGGGAAGAAAGGAACTTTTCTATTAATAGCCAATGTAAGGGACAGTACATAAGAAGGTTCCAACAAAGAGAAGATGATATATTTGGAGAGTCCGATAATAAAGCATACCTTTACTCGCCTTTTAAATAAAGAAACATAAACAATAAACACATCTATCATGAAACTTACTTTGATGCGGGACAACGGAGGGACGACAACCATGCGAACGTTGGACATAAACATACAAATAGAAACGATGAAGCATGAAACGAAAGCCCAGCCAGTCAGCAACCTACGCACGAGCATCCGTTACGCATCACCGGACAGCAAGCTGGACGACGTCAAGAAATTGGCCAAAGTTGTCCCGGCTGCCACTTTTCGTAAAATAGTCAATGGTATACAGATGACCGGATATAACGGCATCATACAAATAGAAGTGAATCATCTTGCCAACCGGATGGAAGTAAACCGGGTGAAGCAGGAAGCGGCCGAACTTTCACATACATTCGCAGCCTTTATGGGTTCCGGAGGACATTCCGTGAAAATATGGATACGATTCACACGTCCCGACAAGTCACTTCCTCAAAAACGGGAAGAAGCGGAAATATTTCAGGCAAATGCCTACAGGAAAGCGGTCAGCCTATACCAGCCCGCCCTTTCCTATGCTATCGAACTGAAGAATCCTGCTCTGGAACAGTTCTGCCGACAGACTTATGACCCGGAACTTTATTACAACCCTGAATCTACCGTGATTTACATGCGGCAGCCATTGGAAATGCCTTCGGAAACAACTTACAAGGAAGCTGTGCAAGCAGAAGCATCTCCATTCAAACGGTTGATTCCGGGATATGACAGTTTCGACACATTATCCGCTCTCTTCGAAGCTGCTTTAAACAAGGCATATCAATCACTAAGCGAATTACAGCCAAGAATCCATATTCATTCCGATGAAGACCTGAAGCCTTTGCTGGTTCAGGTAGCGAAGAACTGTTTTCAGGCAGGAATACCGGAAGAAGAGACGATCCGTTGGTCCACCGCCCATTTCTATACAAAGAATAAAGAATTCCTGATCCGGCAAACCATACAGAATGTATATACGTGCGAAAAAGGTTTCGGAAAGAAATCTCCCTTATCAGCAGAACAGGAACTGGAATTTCGGACGGAAGAATTCATGCAACGCCGATATGAATTTCGCTACAATACGATGACGACAGTTACGGAATACCGCGAACGAAACACGTTTTGTTTCTGTTTCCGTCCCATCAGTAACCGCATACGGAACAGCATCGCAATGAACGCACGCCTGGAAGGGCTTAACCTATGGGACAGAGACGTCGTCCGGTATCTGGACTCCGACCGTATCCCTATTTTCAATCCTATTGAAGATTTCCTTTTCAGGCTGGACATCCATTGGGACGGACGTGACCGGATTCGGGAACTGGCAACCCGGGTTCCTTGCAACAATACCCACTGGCCTGACTTGTTTTACCGCTGGTTTCTGAATATGGTAGCCCACTGGCGTCAGACAGACCGGAAATACGCCAATTGTACTGTACCGTTACTGGTCGGTCCGCAGGCATACCGAAAATCCACCTTTTGCCGAAGTCTGCTTCCACCTGAATTACAGGCTTATTATACCGACCGCATTGATTTCAGCAATAAGCGGGATGCCGAACTTTCTCTAAATAGATTCGCACTCATCAATATGGATGAATTTGATCAGAACCGAGTGAGCCAGCAGGCATTTCTGAAACATATTCTTCAAAAACCGGTTGTCAACGTCCGGCGTCCGCATGGCACCGCTACTCAAGAGATGCGCCGATACGCATCTTTCATTGGGACAAGCAATCACAAGGACCTACTGACTGATACTTCCGGCAGCCGACGCTACATCGTCATTAACGTGACCGGTCCCATCGACTGCTCCCCCATTGATTATGAGCAGCTTTATGCACAAGCCATGCACGACTTATATAGAGGAGAGCGATATTGGTTCAACACGGAAGATGAAAATGTCATGACGGAGAATAATCAGGAATTTCAGGTCATGCCGGTTGCCGAACAGTTGTTTCACGAATATTTCCGAGGGGCAAAAGAAGGAGAAGAATGCGAGCAACTCCTTGCCATTGAAATACTGCAACAACTACAACATGACAGCAAGATTCATGTATCTATCTGCAGTATTGTCCAGTTCGGAAGAATATTACAAAAGAACAAAATACCTTCTTTGCATACGAAACGCGGTAATTTCTACAAAGTAATACGAATCAAGCCGGGAAGAGGATAAGTTTGCAATAAAAAATATCCAGTGAAAGATGACAGATCAGTGACAGATCATTTTACATCTATCACCAACGTACAACTACCATAGACAGGGAGTTTCAGCAGAAGGTGAAAGATTGAAAGATAAAAGCATAAAGAAAAGCTTTAGTGGAGGGAGTATAGATATAAGACGAAACATCGCCTAACAAATTTTCGTTCTACTCAAATTGAAAAAATAGACTCATTTAAATGGAGCCTGCATTCAACTTTAGTAGAACGAAAATGATCATGTAGATTAAATAAATTATTAATGAAAGAACCGAAAATTAAGTATAGCGTCATAACAGATTATCTTTTACGATTCTCCGTTTGACAGGTTTAGATTAAACGAATAGTACTTATTTTGCTTTTTTCTTTTTCTTCGCGTTATCCTTCTTACGCATATCCTGGTATTTCTTATATTGTTCATCGGTCAGAATGCTTTTTATTTTAGCATCTATTTCCTGCCTTTTCTTTTGCATTTCTTCCCGCGTAGGTCTTTCATTCGATTTATTTTTCGCAGGTCTCATTTCTTCCATTGCAGCTTTGAAATCTTTGGCCTGCTTTTCATTCAAGCCCAGATCGGCAACAATCTGTTCCATACGTTTCTCTCTATCAGCCTTTCCATTCTGACGATTTTGAGCCATACATACAGTTGAGCCAATCAATAACGCAACTGCCAAACTTAAAATTTGCTTTCTCATCATTTTAATTCTCATATTAAATAAGTTATGTATGTTAGACCTCACAAATGGGTGAAAGTTAATTCGATAATGAGGCCAAAAACTGTTTTTTCACATTATTTATCAAAGGGCAGCTAGTATCACATCGAAAAACGAATAAACGTTTTCTTATCCGGTAAAAAAACAGCAATATCCAGTTTATCGGTTTAGAAATATTATTTCTATATTTGCAGGAAACAGATCAAAAGCTTGACATAACCCTTATGCAAACCTATTACAAAACCGATTAATAATTAAAACGATGAGAACACTTTTCTTTATTCTGCCATTTATCTTTATCACTACAGGATGTATTAAACAGAATACAGAAAAAAGTGATATTTTGACAAAAGAGGATATAGCCAAATTTGACAGTTTATTTAATGCCTGGGAAAAAGAAATACACAACAATCCCAAAGCACAATTAAGTTCAAGTACCCGTGCTTACACCATTTTACCCCAATTCAAAGAGCTAAAAGCTATGGGTAAGAAAATTATCCCATGTATCATAGAACAGTTTGAAAAGGACAATAACACTTTTTTCGCTTTACCTCTTTATGACGAATTACAAGATAATGACAGCCTAAAATCTCACAGAGAAACAAGCGAACAAGATAAAGTGAGCGAGATTGTGCAGAAATTCAGAGAACAGGAAAAAAGAAAGATGTGGGAAGAAGCTAATAGCTACAAGACGTCTATAACCGACACTACTTTCCTGAAGACAAGAGGGACGATGTCGTATGCTGCAATAGATTTATTCACGGGACGAGGTTTCAATAAAGATTACGCATTTAATCAGGTTGTCTATTTGAAAGCCTTACAAAGAGCCCAGAAACATCTGTCTGTCGTAAATGGTCAGTTGGCATGCGACTTAAAGTCAGGTACAGAAATATATATTTCCGAAGATTTATACCTATTTATCACCGACCTTTTTAAGGATTGGAATACGTGGCTGGAATCGGGAAAATATGAGATAATAAAAGACGAGCAAGGGCTTTATACAGTGTTACCTAAGAAAACCAACCAGTCATCGCAAACGAACTCCGTCACATTGCGACCTATTCCCCGTGACATTCCGGCTGGAGAGGACATAAGTCCCGCTTCGCTTTCTATAGAAACAGAACACGATCATTATCCGCTATCAACTACAGAAGTAAAAATAACCATCACCAACCACTCTCACTATGAATATGAGTGCGAATTTCGGTATGACCAACGAGTTACGAGGAGTAGAAAAGAAAAGAGGTTGTGTCAAAACGCTGACACAGC
>OAWZ01001006.1_pt1 | contig 10482 bp, 15 predicted proteins | sample 1477091 | NCBI WGS metagenome assembly OAWZ01 (sample SAMEA2580282, study PRJEB22360) | human gut metagenome | biome: human gut; feature: human-associated habitat; material: faeces | place: Denmark | collected 2008/2010
ACCTCCGCCGACGAAAGGAGAGAGAAAACGCGGAGACTGTGCCAGGGGATTACGTGGTTTTACAGGAAGGCGAGCCGCTGGCGTTCCCGCCTGACGATATCATTTTCATCAAGATGTACGACCCGCAGCAGCACATCTATGGTCTGCCGGACTACATCGGCGGCGTTCACTCTGCCCTGCTGAACAGTGAGGCAGTTATTTTTCGCCGTCGCTACTACCACAACGGCGCACACACGGGCGGCATTCTGTATACCCGTGACCCCAGCATGACGGACGAAATGGAGGAGGAGATTGAACAGCAGCTGCGGGACAGCAAGGGGATCGGCAACTTCTCCACCATCCTGGTGAACATCCCTGGCGGCGACGGTGACGCGATCAAGTTTATTGAGATGGGGGACATTTCGGCCAAGGATGAATTTGCGAGCGTGAAGAACATCAGCGCCCAGGACATTCTGAACGCGCACCGCTTTCCGGCCGGGCTTGCAGGTATTGTTCCGCAGAATACTGCCGGGCTGGGCGACCCGGAAAAGATTGAGCGCACCTACAAAAAGAATGAAGTGCTGCCCATTCAGCGCCGCCTGGCGATGGCCATCAACAGCGATCCGGAAATTCCGCGCCACCTGCATTTGAATTTTACTGAAGAAACAACGGTGAAGGGTGCAGCATGAGTCAAAAAAGGCTAAAATCCAGGCATTATTTGACAGCCGGAGAATGGAATATGAGAGTCCTGAAAATTGAATGTCCGGAGTGCGGCTCTAAGGCTGTGATTCGCAAAACTAACCGAAAGCACCGCCAGATTGCAGATATTTACTGCGCATGCGCAGATGTGGAGTGTGGGCACACTTTTGTTATGAATTTGACGTTTTCCCACACTCTCAGCCCCAGCGCTAAAACAGGTGACGCTCTGGTGCAAACCTTGCTCAAAAACCTGTCACCCGACCAAAAGCAAATGGCTCTGGATTTATTGAAGGCTGCACCCGCTGCCTGAAATGCCCCCGTTCTGGGGGGTTTTTATTTCCCCCCTGACCACGTTTCGCATCTCTTCAGCAATTTCACCAATCCAGGTTAAGGCAATAGTCTTTTCCTTCGCGCTTATCTCACTTACATGGGCAATTTTTGCCAGTAATTCGATGCGCTCCAGCTTTGCTGATGCCTCTAAGATATCCATGCAGCCCTCCCACAAAACAAAATACTGTATAAACATACAGTATACCCAAACGCACAATATGTGAAATGATAATTAGCGCAAATGAAAATTTACGCATTACTTATCACGCACTTACATACCATTACTGCCAGCCTGGCCACTGTTCATCTTCCGGATTGTTCCGCTTCTCCTGCAACCTTCCGCCCCTGTAAATCAGTGCTGAACGCCCAAATTTGAGACCTCCGCCCCGCTTCAGAATGTCGATTTCTTCATCCGTTCCGGCAAACCCTCTCTGGTTCAGTTCCAGTTTTAACCGTCTCCGGGTTCCCCCCTCCGTACAGTTATTGACAGAACTCCAAGGGGCGGCGCTGCCGCCCGAAAAACCCGCCTCCGCTGGCGCTTCGGCCAACTTCGCAACCTTCTGCCACTTAACCAGACGGGTGCAAACTTCGGAATCAGGGATCAAAGGCGAATAGATACCCTGCACACGCTGAACATCTTCTGCGTACTCGTTACCCTGTTCAGTGATTTCATAGGCCAGACGCACAACCAGATCGCGACGTGCAACCAGTGCGCCACCCTGCAACTGTGTATAGGCCGCCCAGTCCCCTACATCAGCCGCCGCCAGCACCGCATCCATACGGCTGTCAGTTAGGCGCTGATCACCCAGGCGGCGCAACTCACGCCATACAGTCACAGGCGCACCACCAATTTGCTGAAACTGGCGAATCCGCCAGCGGGATGCCCAGGCCGATACGGATTTGGCCATATCGCGCAGGTTTTCCCCGGTTTCTTCATCCTGCTCGCCATCGAGCGCAAAGCCGTCGATATTTTTTGAGATGTATTTAGCGATATAGCCTGTTGCCGACCCTTTAGCGGGATCGATAGGCTCAACGTGAAAACGCGCCTTAAGCGCGTTGGGTGTCTGTAGCTCTTCTGAATCGGCAATCCTGGCGTGATAGCAAATAATATCGCGCACCGCCTCAACGTCATGCGGTTGCATAAACAGCAGCATATGCCAGTGCGGTGTCCCGTCGTGGTGTGGCTCCACCACGCGAAAACCAAAAACATGAATACCGGCACGGGAGATCGCCGCACGTGCTTTTGCCCAGACGTTGCATAAATAACGCTGTGTGTCCCGTGGGCTTAATCCGTTCCACTGAGACACAAAGCCGCCTTTGCTGTGTACCGCGTGATAACGTGAAGGCGCAGTGATTGTGTAAAACTCGCCAGCCAGCCCCTGTTCATTGGCGATATCTTCAAACCCGCGCATACGCACCATCAGTTCACAGCGACGAATGGCCGGATTAGCAACGCTGCGGTGTACCATGCTGTCCAGCGCAATGCGGTTGCCCTCTTCGTCCATCAGATCAAACTTTTTGAAGAACTCCAGATTTCGTTTCTTCTGGTCTATCCATTCGCCCAGGGTTTTACGTGATACGTAGGCGCTGGCAGATTTTTGCACCTGGCCAACGGCGATGGCCAGATGTTCACGTTGCAGGTCACGGGCACGCTTCAGGCGCTGATACCACCATTCCGGTGCCATGAGACGCAAAATCCCGGACTCCGCTTTTCGGGTTTCCAGGTGGCCATCATTGGCTTCGTGCTCTGCCCAGTACGGCGGCTGATTGTTCAGCATGAGGGAAAGCGAGCAAAGATTGCGGTAAGCCTCCAGCGTGCGCTGGCGCATTTCCCTTTCGTCTTTGGGTTTTCCCTTCAGCGTGTCGGTGAAGTCATAAAACATCTGAGCTATCCAGCCAGAGACCTGGCCTGACAGCTTTTTGAGATCGGTACGGTCAAGCGACGGCAAACGCTGCAATGATTTGCCAAAAGGGAGATCGCTTACATCAGCGGCCAGCTGGTAACGCGCAGCCACTTGCCGCAGACGTGGCAATACATTCTCACCGATTGTTTTGCGCAGGAATGTATTGGCACGGCGGCGGCCGTCACGACCAGCAAACAGCTTTTCGTAACGGTTGCCAAAATACCCGGCTAGCCAGTCGGGGATTTCATGAAGGAACTGTGAACGCCATTCGTAGTCCTGTGGGTTACCTGCCCACAAACGGCGCTCTGTGATTGTTGCATCCGCTGGCGTTCCTGGCGCAAAAGTATCACGCCGCCAGATATCGACGGCATGATGTTGGCCAGCAAGAGACAGATCAGCCACGATTAACCCACTTCTTCCAGGCATTAATCATGTAAGCAGCGATACATACCGCCACCAGTACAGGCCAGACGAGGGAAGAGATAGCGACCAAAATAAAGTCCACATCATCTGAAGTCTCCGCGTCCCGGCGCTCTTCCCAGGAAAAGAAGATGAAAGCCGCAAATACCGTCAGCGCATACAGCCCGGTCATGGGTTCAGTCATCATTTCGCCACCACCCCAGCGCTGGAGGCAGTGGAAACTGGTGATTTCAGGATCAGCTCTGCGGCAGATTTCTGGCTTGCAGCTGCGGCACCAACACTGCGTGGCGCTTTGACTTTCATCGCCTCAAACCCGGCGTAAAGGTAATGCACCATTTCCTGATCGCTGTTTGACGCAACAACACTCACGCCCTTTTCAGCGAGACGGCGCAGCTTTCTGGCCAGCCGCCCCTGATCAAGATGTGAAAAGCCGTTTTCAGTGTATGAGGTGAAATTTCCTGATTCCGTCAGGTATGGCGGATCGCAATAGACCACATCCCCGGCACGAACCAGCGCGAGCGTTTCGGAGTAATGCGCGGTGATGAACGTTGCACGCTTTGCCTTTTCAGCAAATGCGCGGACTTCTTTAAGCGGGAAATAATTTTTTTTGTACTTCCCGAAAGGGACATTGAACTGGCCACGGCGGTTGTAACGGCAAAGTCCGTTAAAGCCGTGGCGGTTCAGGTACATGAAACGGGCAGCGGCTTCAACGCTTTCAGCTCCATGTGCCTTTCCGGACAAATTGAACGCGTCCCGGACGGCATAGTAAAAAATAGCGCGGCTCTCCTGCTCACCCAACGCCCCGGCAGAAAACAGGGTTTCAAGCTCCACAAGAAACGCATCGGTATGGTAGGCCATCGCCTTATACAGATTGACTAAATCCGGGTTCAGGTCAGCGATCAGGTATTCGTCATAGTCCGTATTCATCATGACGGCGCAGGAACCCGCGAACGGTTCAACCAGGCGCTTACCTTCCGGCAAGTGGTCACGCAGCTGCGGCATAAGACGGACTTTGCTTCCAACCCATTTAAGTGGGGTTTTAATGGTCATTGCGCCCCTCCCATAACCGCCGCTTTACACAGTTCCCAGATTGCCTGGGCATTAACGCCGCCATCGCTCAAATCACAAATCCCATCAAGTACAATACGCGGTACATCATTAGGTGCGGTCAGCGCTGCCAGCGCGATTTCGGCCTGGTACAGACGCATTGACGTATGCATGGACGGGATTAACTCGTTACGCTCTTGCCAAAACTCAACATCGTCACGGGTTAGATTGATTAACTGCTCTTTTGAAAACTGTTTGCGCTTGTTCAGTTCCATGCCGCACCGCCTTTGCTGCAAATGGCCGCAGCCTCTTCACGGATCAGCTCTACGATTTCGGCAGCGCTTAAACCTTCGTTAGCGGCATACGCGGCCAGCTTATCCAGACGAGCAGAACACAGATCGGCGGAGGCCGCTTTACCTTCCTCAGTAGCTTTTGCCAGCATTGCCAGCAGGTCAGCACCGGATTGGTTGACGGGTAAAAACATGCGTGTTGTTTGCATTTTGGTTTCCTCAGGGCAAAAGAATCCCCGGCCACCGCAGGGATGGCCAAAAATTCAGGCAGTTAATTAGTGGAAAGAGACGGTAACGGGCGCGGCTGAGTAGCTCGGCGCGGGTATCTGGTGAAGCTCGTATGTATTGCGCCACCACTCCTGGATCAGCGCTTTGACTTCCCCAGCGCCCAATGACCCGGCGATGTAATACATGGAACGAATACTGGCCAGCGCTTCAACCTGCTGGTACTGGCTTTCCGCCTCACGATAGACGCAGCACCAGTACGCAACATTTACGGCCAGCCAGTGGCGTTTGTTTGTCATATGCTCGGTGTCGTTAAAGAAAAACGGATGTAAGGCCACACGGCCATTTTTAACGGTGCTTTTCTCAAGAAAGAGAATGGCGTAATTGTGTGGAACACCCCACGCAGCCAGCTCCTGTCCCAGTTCTTTAGCGTTTACAGAGATAATGGACATTAATGATTCTCCTGCTGTTGCATCTTATGAACGATATGAGGCGCGATAATCATCTGCACGCCATTACTGCTGTGGATCGGATGCGCCTTTTTCACCTGGCGGTTGGCGCTGCGCTTTGAAAAATCGGTGTCGCTCAAACTCCCGAACCCTTCAAACGTCAGGCGCGCCCTGGATATGCCCTGGCGCAGCTGAATCATTGCCCGGTAGTCCAGGCGTTCGAATAACTCTGACCAGTAGCATTTGCTCAGATGGGCTTTGAAAACGTCCATTCCGGAAGCAACTGCGGCCGCATGTAAAACAACCCCGCGCCATTCTGGTGTTAATTTGTCCCACCATTCGGCGGCTTCGCTTTTCTCACTCCAGTATTTACGACGGATATTACCCAACCACTTCAGGCCAATTTCCTGCTGCTTTTCGCTAATGGCCATAGCGCCCCCTGATAATCCCGAACAAACGAAACCACCATGGACGACGAGACGAACGGGCATTGAATTTGTACTGGTGGCCAGGGTTCCAGCGCTGGCCGTTTGGCAGTTCAAGCCAGCCAGTTGATCCGCTGGCCAGCTGCATGGCCGGAGATTCTTTTTTCAGGTAGGTAACGAACGCTTTCATATTTCTCCCCCTTTGCTTAAGGAAAATTGCCGGGATATTTATCCACACCCGGCCTGTGGTATTCTGGCGTTTCCACACAACCAAAATAAGGAAACTCAATGAGCTACGAAGAAATTCCTGTAGTCATTCCTGGTGAAATCGAATGCAGAGATCACAATCAACTCGCTTGCATTCGCTTCCATTACCATCTCGAAAAACCAGAAACACTTCCGAACGCAGGTGAACTGTTCACTGCACTAACACCAGAACAAGCAGTTGATGTTGTTCGTTACCTTCAGGGTTACATTCAGCGCGTGTCCATTTCTCAAGGTCATCTTCAGAATGGTGGCAAGCCCAACTAAGCAATTTTCCATGTAGAAAATAACGGTGGCGGAATACGTAAGTGGCGCCGCCGTTTTTTTGGCTTTTTTTCATAAATTCCTCACATCATTCCAGTGACATTAGTCGTCACGATATCGACGGCAGCAGCAATAACCGGCGCAGACTGGAGGCGGCTTTCAACGGTGTAAGCCAGAACGGAAAGGGAACGGATGGCATCACGGGCACGATCAAGAATTTGTGTGCGACGTGCAGCGGTCATGTGCTCAGTTGAAACGGCTTCCCCAGCGATCGCACCCACGTTTGCGGTGGCGCTTAATGCGCAAAACTGCATGTTCGCTTCAGTGGCGTTATTGACCGGAACGGACGGGAGGCAGTTAATCTGCCCCAGCATCCCATCCAGTAAACGCGCATCTTCGGTGTAATCGGTAATAGCCAGTAGCTCGTCACAGGTCAGGCGATGCGGTTGAATCGGATTCAACTTATTTCGCAGGATCTGCGGACGCATACCAACGGCAGCGGCGACATCTTCCAGATTGTGCGACAGCGCAAACGCTCGGCAAGCTGCATCAAAGTGAGCATGTTTAGAAGTCTGATAATCAAACATTGTTAGCCCCTCCCTAATCCGTACGATGAATTACGCGTTAAGCGAAACATCGCATTCGCTTAATGCCATCACGGTTAAGGCGGCCATGTTCACTTCAACCAGCCCTTTTTTCTGTGCTCCTTTAGGCTTGATAGGCAGTTTTCCGTATGAAATCAGGTTCTCAGCAGTGCTTTTGGACATGCCCGTACGGCGGCAATATTCATCAAGCGGGATATATGGATCGGGGATCACGATTGTAATGTTGGGACGCATAATGCAAACTCCTCAGGTTGTGGATACGCCAATATCCACTTTTATTAGCCAATATCTAAACATAGGAGCAAGGTTAGTTAGATAATATCTACATGTCAATACATTGTAGTCATTGCCTACACACCTTTAATTTATGGCGAGATTTAGACTAGACCCAGAATCGGATAGCGCCCCGGTACTTGATCGGGTACTTGAGGCTTATGGCTTTACGCAAAAATTACAGCTTGCCGAACATCTTGGAATTGCTTCCAGCTCAATGTCTGCGCGTTATAAACGCGGTGGGCTTCCTGCTGACATAATGCTCAAATGTATGGCTGAAACTGGCGTAACACTTGAATGGCTGGCAACAGGTCAAGGTAGAAAATTTGAGGATGAAGAAGTGGATATCCTCAAAATGCCGCGGCGTAAAATCGTTGACGGTGTGATGTATGACGCAGGGATGTACATGCTGGATAAAGTCTCTTTTTTACCCGGAATCCCTATGCCAGCCTCTCCCATATGTGTGGTAGAAGGTAATAATCAGTTCATTGTTGATACTTCATTCACAGAAGTTTATGACGATCAGTGGCTTGTAGAGATTGAGGGTAAAATGAGTATCCGTACCCTTACGCGTATTCCGATTAAGAAAGTCAGAGTTAGCGGCGTTGGTATGGCATTTGATTGTGGTATCGACGATATAACCGTAATTGGGCGCGTTGTTCTGACGATTCAGTGATATGACTGTAAGAAAACTCAGTGATGGCCAATGGGTTGCGGACTTCTATGCCGTCAACCGTAGCGATGGCAAGCAAGGGAAAAGAGTTCGCAAAAAGTTCGCGACTAAAGGCGAGGCGTTAGCATACGAAAACTACACCCTTCAAAAAGTTGAGGACACACCTTGGCTTGGAAAAGGAAAAGATAAACGCCGCCTTTCAGATCTAATACATCTCTGGTTCGAGCGTCACGGGATAACCCTGCGTGATGGTGAAAAGCGTAAAAGCGCCATGCTATGGGCTGATGAGTGCATGGGTTCTCCTATGGCTACTGAGTTCACTGCGCAACTGTTCACCGCTTATAGAGCTAAAAGGTTGGATGGCCATTTTGCCCGTACAAAGCGTGTCACTCAGGTTTCGCCGCGCACCATGAACCTAGAACACGCGTATTTCCTCGCTATATTTAATGAATTAAAGCGACTCGGGGAATGGGACGCACCGAACCCTTTAGAGAATGTTCGCCAGTTCAGAACAGAAGAAAGTGAGATGGCTTATCTTACTGAAGAGCAGATTGACAGGCTCTTAGAGGAATGCAGCCACAGCTCTGCTAAAGATTTGGAGATTATTGTCAGGGTTTGCCTGTCTACTGGCGCTCGCTGGGGAGAGGCTGAGAAATTGAAGCGCAGCCAAATTTCTACTGGAAAAATCACATTCATCAAAACTAAAGGGAAACGTAACCGCACCATCCCTCTTGATCCGAATATCATAGATAAACTGCCTAAAAAGAATGGCGCTCTTTTCAGCCCATGTTATTACGCTTTTAGGTCTGCACTCCAGAGAGCTGGAATTGAATTGCCAGCCGGGCAGTTGACGCACGTACTCAGGCACACTTTTGCGTCTCACTTTATGATGAACGCCGGGAATATATTGGTGTTACAAAAAATCTTAGGGCATACCGACATTAAAATGACAATGCGATATGCACACTTCGCTCCAAATCATTTAGAAGAAGCACTTAGATTGAATCCTTTAAGTAAATTAAATAAGCGAGATGTCTAATGAATAAAAATAACCTACAGCTTTATTTAGACTATTATTTAGGATTAAACACCCCGGGTTTCGCGGTACTAGTTACTGGTGAATGGGGTTCTGGTAAAACATTCCAAGTTAAAAACTCAATCCCACTTGAACTACAATGCCATGTAAGTTTGTTTGGAATTAACGATGCTCAAGAGGTTTATAATACAGTATTTTCTAAAATGTTCCCTGGAAAGCATCTTACCAAGAAGCTAATCGAAATTACAAAAGATTTATCTGGTGAATTCAAAGGTATTACATTTGGTGCAGGCTCATTGGCTGGCAATATACTTAGCCCATTAATCAAGATGAATGTTGATCGGAACAAGGTAATAATATTTGATGATCTCGAACGATGCCCAATGTCGAACAAGGAAATATTTGGTGTTATAAATCAATACATTGAGCATCATCAATGTAAAGTAATCATTTTAGCACATGACAAAGAAACTCATAAAGATTTCATCAAAACCAAAGAGAAAATTATTGGTCACACAATACAAATTGAACCCCAAATTGACGATGCCGCAGCAGTTTTCTTTAGCGAAAAATTTAAATTAAATAATTTCAGAGCCATTAAACCAGTAATCGTTGATGCTTTTCTGAAAACTAACTGTAAATCTCTGAGGATATTGAAATATGTTATAAATGATTGTCACAGGCTTCTTGAATGCCTTGAACCTATCCACTTAAAAAACACTACAGCAATGAAGGCACTTTTTAATTTCTTTTGCATAGTAAATATTGAACATAAATTGGGTAATATCAGCACTACTGACATAGAGAACATTTCTCAAGACTACCTCCAATATGCAATTATTTTACAACGTGAAGATGCGGAACATTCTAAACATGATAAAGCAACAAAGAAAAGATTAGCTTTTTACAGAAAATATAATGACATGGATTTAAGAAGTGAAATTCTGGATTTGAACTTAACCGCAAATATTATCGAAACTGGTGATTATCCAGAAAGTGAGATTCAAAACAGTTTAAATATGTCAAGATTTTTTATTCAGAAATTTGACACTCCGCCATGGCTAATAATAATTAATTATAACAATCAAGAAAGCACCACTGTTAGAACAGCTATAATTCGGATGTTTGAAAAGTTTAAGAATACGGAAATAATTGACATAGGCGAAATGATACATAGTTTCTGCCTTTCTTATATGCTATCAGAAAATAATGAAATCAATTACTCTTTTGATGAACTATTTGACTTTCAAATAGAGTACGTTGATAAACTTTTAAATGATAACTTACTCTCTCCAAATCCTTTAAATCCTGATCCATTTAGCGATAACTTATACGAGTCTTCCTACTCATACAGGTACTGGATTCCTAATTCATATGAAACTTATGCAAATAATATTATCAATCATATTAAAGATTCAAGAGAGAAAGCAAAAATCAAAAGATATCCCTTATTTGCTAATGAAATTCTTGAAGCAATAGGTACTGACATTGATTATTTTAAAACACTTTTGATAGGTAATCCAAACGAGCATGGATTATATTCTAATATAGATATAATGAATTCTATAGACCCTGACGATTTTGTTATTCACTGGCTCA
>OAWZ01001019.1_pt1 | contig 10375 bp, 8 predicted proteins | sample 1477091 | NCBI WGS metagenome assembly OAWZ01 (sample SAMEA2580282, study PRJEB22360) | human gut metagenome | biome: human gut; feature: human-associated habitat; material: faeces | place: Denmark | collected 2008/2010
GCGTCAGGTGCCGCCGCCCCGCCGAGTGGATACTGAATCCCCCCGCAGCCGGTGTCGACGCCAGCGGTCTCAGCAACCTGCTGTGCCGTCACTGCATGGGCGATGGCCTCCGGCAGACCCAGCGACAGCATTTGTGTGATTTTCAGCTGGCTCTTCTCGTCCCAGCCGAGCTGCGTCACGCCGCACCAGTTGTGGTCGAACGCAACCGGCAGGCTATCGTAAAGGCGGCGAGCAAACGTAAACGCCGCCGGGAAGAACTGGAACAGTGCCGGATCGTGTGAACTTAATAAGGGATAAAGCGCGCCCTGACGGTTGCCTGATGCGCCCGTCGCCGGCCCCTCGTCAGCGCAGTAGAGCGTCACCTGCCAGCCACGGTGCAGCAGCGCCAGCGAGAGCAGGGCGCTGGCGATACCCCCGCCCACAATGGCGACCTCACGCGAGGTGCTGGCGCGACGGGCAAACCAGGGGGCCTGCGCCGGGATCGCCAGATCCTGTTCCATCACCCCGACCAGCATGTCGCGTTTGCGGCCAAAGCCTTTGGTTTTCCGCATGGTAAACCCCGCCTCCTGCAACCCACGGCGAACAAATCCCGCCGAGGTGAAGGTAGCAAGCGTCGCGCCCGGGCGCGCCAGACGTGCCATGGCGCTGAACAGGTGCGGGCTCCACATGTCCGGGTTTTTGGCGGGCGCAAAACCGTCCAGGAACCAGGCGTCCACCTTCTGATTCATTGAGTCATCAAGCTTATCGGTCAGGTCATTAATGTCGCCAAGCCACAGGTCGAGCGTGACGCGTCCGTCGTCCAGAATCAGACGATGACAGCCACCGATAGCCGGAGGCCACTGGGCCTGAAGCTGTTCCGCCCAGTGGGTAAGCTCCGGCCAGCGCTGATGGGCAAGCCGCAGATCGTGCGCGGTAAGCGGAAATTTTTCGAAACTGATGAAATGTAATCTTTGTAAGGTAGCCTCGGGGTGTGCAGCGCGAAACTGGTCGAACGCCTGCCAGAGGGTCAGAAAATTCAGCCCGGTGCCGAAACCGCTCTCCGCTACGACAAACAGGCTGCGCGGATGCTCAGGGAAGCGGGTGCTGAGATGATTTCCTTCGAGGAAGACATAGCGCGTCTCTTCCAGTCCGTTATCATTAGAAAAGTAGACGTCATCAAAATCTCGGGAAACAGGTGTACCCTCAGTGTTGAATTCGAGGTTGGCAGGTTGTATGGCGTTTTGTTTCACGTAAGTTACTCGTCCGACAGGCAGTGGCACGATCTTAGCGATGTGAGCCCATCGGTGCAAATTTCCACAGAAAATGGCTGATCGGACTTGTTCGGCGTACAAGTGTACGCTATTGTGCGACTCGAAACTTTTTATAGTGCGACTTACAGAGGTATTGAATGAAACGTGCAGTGATTACTGGCCTGGGCATCGTTTCCAGCATCGGTAATAACCAGCAGGAAGTCCTGGCATCTCTGCGTGAAGGACGCTCCGGGATCACTTTCTCTGAAGAGTTTAAAGATTCTGGAATGCGTAGCCACGTATGGGGTAACGTTAAACTGGACACCACCGGTTTAATTGACCGTAAAGTGGTTCGTTTCATGAACGATGCCTCTATCTACGCCTATCTTTCCATGCAGGAAGCGATCAAGGATTCTGGTCTGAGCGAAGACGCTTACCAGAACAACCCACGCGTGGGCCTGATTGCAGGCTCCGGCGGTTCCTCTAAAGCTCAGGTGTTCGGTGCTGACGCCATGCGCAGCCCGCGCGGCCTGAAAGCGGTCGGTCCATATGTTGTGACCAAAGCCATGGGTTCAGCGGTTTCCGCGTGCCTGGCAACGCCGTTCAAAATCCACGGTGTGAACTACTCCATCAGCTCCGCATGTGCGACCTCCGCACACTGTATCGGTAATGCGGTTGAGCAGATCCAGCTGGGCAAACAGGACATCGTATTTGCTGGCGGCGGCGAAGAGCTGGGCTGGGAAATGGCCTGTGAGTTTGACGCAATGGGCGCACTGTCCACCAAATACAACGAAACGCCAGACAAAGCGTCCCGTACTTATGACGCACACCGCGACGGTTTTGTTATCGCTGGCGGCGGCGGTATGGTTGTGGTTGAAGAGCTGGAACACGCGCTGGCGCGTGGCGCGCACATCTATGCTGAGATCGTGGGCTACGGCGCAACGTCTGACGGCGCTGACATGGTTGCTCCATCTGGTGAAGGCGCGGTGCGCTGCATGAAGATGGCGATGCACGGTGTTGATACTCCAATCGACTACCTGAACTCCCACGGCACCTCAACGCCGGTAGGCGACGTGAAAGAGCTGGGTGCGATCCGTGAAGTGTTCGGCGACAATAGCCCGGCTATCTCTGCAACCAAAGCCATGACCGGTCACTCTCTGGGAGCGGCGGGTGCAGGAAGCGATCTACTCTCTGCTGATGCTGGAAAACGGCTTTATCGCGCCAAGCATCAACATCGAAGAGATGGACGAGCAGGCGGCTGGCCTGAACATCGTGACCGAAACCACCGAACGTGAGCTGACGACCGTTATGTCCAACAGCTTCGGTTTCGGCGGCACCAACGCCACGCTGGTGATGCGTAAGCTGAAAGCGTAAGCGTTTGAAGGTATAGTAGAAGGGAGCCGCGCGGCTCCCTTTTTTTATGCCTGAACACGGAGTTATGCATGAAGGCTGTTACCCCTGGGAAGAGCGCTCCTTCCGGGAATCTTCCCCTTTTCCGCATCGCCTTTGCGGTGTTTCTGACCTATATGACCGTTGGCCTGCCGCTGCCGGTGATCCCCTTGTTCGTTCACCAGGAGCTGGGCTATGGCAACACCATGGTCGGTATTGCGGTGGGCATTCAGTTTTTAGCGACGGTATTAACCCGGGGCTACGCCGGTCGCCTGGCGGATCAGCACGGCGCAAAACGCTCGGCGTTGCAGGGCATGTTTGCCTGCGGGCTGGCGGGGGGAGCCTGGCTGCTGGCGGCGCTGTTGCCGATAGATGCAGCGTATAAATTCGCGCTGCTGGTGGCAGGGCGTCTGATCCTCGGCTTTGGCGAAAGCCAGCTGCTGACCGGCACCCTTACCTGGGGAATGGGGCTGGTGGGGCCTGCGCGTTCCGGAAAAGTGATGTCCTGGAACGGGATGGCGATTTACGGCGCGCTGGCGGCAGGCGCACCGCTGGGTTTTGCGGCGCTGGCAGGCACCACCATGGTATTGCCGCTGCTGGCGTGGGCGTTTAACGGTTCGGTGCGTAAGGTGCCCGCCCATAAAGGCGAGCGTCCTTCGCTGTGGAGCGTGGTGGGGCAAATCTGGCAGCCGGGGCTTGGGCTGGCGCTTCAGGGGGTGGGCTTCGCGGTTATTGGTACCTTTGTCTCCCTCTATTTCATGAGCCGCGGCTGGGCGATGGCGGGCTTTACGCTGACGGCCTTTGGCGGCGCGTTTGTATTGATGCGCGTGCTGTTTGGCTGGATGCCGGATCGCTTTGGCGGCGTGAAGGTGGCCGTGGCGTCACTTGTCATTGAGACCGTGGGTCTGGTACTGCTCTGGCAGGCACCCTCTGCATCCGTTGCGCTGCTGGGTGCGGCGTTAACCGGCTGCGGCTGCTCGCTGATCTTCCCGGCGCTGGGCGTTGAAGTGGTGAAGCGCGTGGCTCCGCAGGTGCGCGGCACGGCGCTGGGCGGCTATGCGGCGTTTCAGGATATCTCATACGGGGTCACCGGGCCGCTGGCGGGGCTGCTTGCAACGTCGTTTGGCTATCCTTCCGTCTTCCTGGCCGGTGCGGTGTCAGCGGTGGTGGGAATTGTGGTGACGCTGGTGGCGTTTCGCAGGTCGTAGTTTTTTGCCCGGTGGCGCTTCGCTTACCGGGCCTACAACCGCGCGAACCGTAGGCCGGGTAAGGCGTAGCCGCCACCCGGCAGTTTTAAGCAACCAGCCAGAAAATCGCCAGCGCAATCACCAACGCGATAAACATCAATCCCGGACGGGCAGAAAGCGTTTTGAACGTATCAACTACGGGGGCAAACAGCGGGCTGTAGATCGGCTGAATGTTTCTTACCTCCGGCACGCCGCCTTCCCGCTCGGCGCGGCGAATGAAGATCTGATTGAGCACATCCTGCACCTGCGCGGTGGTCAGCACCGTTTGCGGCGTAGCCTGCCAGCTCTGCTGAGCGTAATCCCGAATCATATCGAACTCGTGCGGTTCCAGCGGTTGTTTCAGCGCCGCCTGTACGCTGTGCAGGGTCGGGGCGCTCTGGGTGCTGAGCGTCTGACGCGCCTGGAGCCAGGTGACCAGATGGGTAAACTGTTTTGCCGGGATCATCTCGCCCGCTTTCACACCGGAAAGTTCCAGCATGGATTGCCAGATAAGCTTTGTGGGTTCGCCGGTAGCGGCAGCCAGCTTAGTGACCATCTGCTTGAGCGTATTATGCTCCGCAGGCTGCAATGGCCGCTCTGTAGACGGGCGCTGTTGCGGCTGCGGGATAGAAAGCTGATTGCTTTGCAGCAGGGTCAACACGGTTTTCAGCTGTTCCGGAGAAAGCTGGCTCAGGGCGGTATGACCGTACTGTTGACGGATAAAATCACTCACCGCCTGGCGATTATTCCCCTGGCCCAATAGCTCGGTCAGCTGCGAGATAATCTGGCGGGTAGTATGTTGCTGCTGTGCGCTGGTAAGACGCTGGTTAAGGTTTTGTTCGGCGGCAGGGAAATGGCGCGACTGTAGCGGCGCATCGTTTCTTACGCCCAAATCGTGCTTAACGCCGGCCCATACCTCTGCGTTTTGCTGTGAGGTTAACGCAATAAGACGCGTGATCAGACGCTCCAGTACGGTGCGTTGCTGCGTGGAGAGCGGTTGTTCGCCTGGCGTGTTGGGCGTTACGGGGCCTTCACCCGGAGGGCGCGGAGGCGTACCTGAAATGGGCTGCATCGTCAAAAATCCTTAAAGTCAAACTCTGCGTAACCGGGCGGAGATATATGCCCGGCGGCGAGATTATGGCACACTTGGCAGGTTTACTTCCTCTCAAACAGGTACTCAGACGTGAAAATCCTCGTTGATGAAAATATGCCTTACGCCCGTGAGCTGTTCAGCCGCCTGGGTGAGGTTAAGGCTGTCCCTGGTCGCCCGATTCCGGTCAGCGAACTGGACGATGCAGACGCCCTGATGGTGCGCTCGGTGACCAAAGTAAATGAGGCACTGCTCACCGGCAAAGGGGTTAAATTTGTCGGGACGGCAACGGCCGGGACCGATCATGTGGATGACCAGTGGCTTAAGCAGGCGGGGATTGGTTTTTCCGCGGCGCCAGGCTGTAACGCCATTGCCGTCGTGGAATATGTTTTCTCCTCGCTATTGATGCTGGCCGAGCGCGATGGTTTTGCGCTGAAAGACCGCACCGTCGGGATTGTGGGTGTGGGCAACGTGGGCGGACGTCTGCAAAAGCGTCTGGAAGCCTGGGGTATCCGCACCCTGCTGTGCGATCCGCCGCGTAAGGATAATGGCGATGAAGGCGACTTCCGCACGCTGGATGAGCTGGTCGACGAGTGCGACGTCATCACCTTCCATACACCGCTCTTTAAAGAGGGGCCGTACAAGACTCTGCACCTGGCCGACGAAAAACTGATCCGCCGTCTGAAGGCTGGCACTATTCTGATAAATGCCTGCCGGGGACCGGTGGTGGATAACGCGGCGCTGCTGGCATGTCTCGACGAAGGACAAGAGCTTAGCGTCGTGCTGGACGTCTGGGAACCAGAGCCGGATCTCAACGTCGCCTTGCTGAATAAGGTGGACGTGGGTACCGCGCATATCGCGGGTTATACCCTTGAAGGCAAAGCGCGTGGCACAACCCAGGTGTTTGAGGCTTACAGCGCCTTTATCGGCCATCCGCAGCAGGTGGCGCTGGATACGCTGCTGCCCGCCCCGGAATTCGGCCGCATTACCCTTCATGGCCCGCTGGATGAGGCAACGCTGAAAAGACTGGTGCATTTGGTGTATGATGTGCGCCGCGATGACGCGCTGCTGCGTAAAGTGGCGGGTATTGCGGGTGAGTTTGACAAGCTGCGCAAAAATTACCTTGAGCGCCGCGAGTGGTCTTCCCTGTATGTCATGTGCGATGACGCGTCAGCGGCGGGGCTGCTGCATAAACTGGGATTTAACGCCGTTCACCACCCGGCACGTTAATGTCTTCTTAATGCTCCCTGTCGGATATTCCGGCAGGGACGCTTTTTATTTCTGGAGTAAACCACCATGTCTGAAGGCTGGAACATTGCCATTTTGGGTGCCACTGGCGCCGTGGGCGAAGCCCTGCTTGAAACCCTTGCTGAGCGTCAGTTCCCGGTGGGTGAGATTTACGCACTGGCGCGTACCGACAGCGCAGGAGAACATCTGCGTTTCGGCGGCAAATCCGTGATGGTGCAGGATGCCGCCGCGTTTGACTGGACGCAGGCTCAGCTGGCGTTTTTTGCCGCAGGTGCGGAAGCCACGGCGTCTTACATTGAAGAAGCGACAAATTCAGGCTGTCTGGTGATCGACCTGAGCGGCCTGTTCTCCCTGGAGCCGGATGTGCCGCTGGTGGTGCCGGACGTCAACCCGTTTGTGCTGGCTGACTACCGCAACCGCAACATCATTGCAGTACCGAACAGCCTCACCAGCCAGCTGCTGACCGCGCTGAAGCCGCTGATCGACGACGGTGGCCTGTCGCGTATTTCCGTGACCAGCCTGCTTTCAGCCTCCGCTAACGGTAAAAAAGCCGTAGACGCACTGGCAGGGCAGAGCGCGAAGCTGCTGAACGGTATCCCGATCGACGAAGATGATTTCTTTGGCCGCCAGCTGGCGTTCAACATGCTGCCGCTGCTGCCGGATCGTGAAGGTTCGGTGCGGGAAGAGCGTCGTATCGTCGATGAAGCACGCAAAATTTTGCAGGATGACGGGCTGATGATCTCCGCGAATGTCGTGCAGTCTCCGGTCTTTTACGGCCACGCGCAGATGGTCGGGTTTGAAGCCCTGCGTCCGCTGGCGGCTGAAGAAGCCCGCGACGCGTTTGGCCGCGGTGAGGACATTGTCCTGTCCGAAGAGAGCGAATTCCCGACGCAGGTGGGCGACGCCACCGGCAGCGCGCATCTCTCTGTGGGCTGCGTGCGTAACGATTACGGTATGCCGGAGCAGGTGCAGTTCTGGTCCGTTGCCGACAACGTGCGTTTTGGCGGCGCGCTGATGGCGGTCAAAATCGCGGAAAAACTGGTGCAGGAGTATCTGTACTGATGTCAGATGTGGAACAAAAGCCGGTCCACAGAATTGCCCTCGGCATTGAATACGATGGCAGTAAATACTATGGCTGGCAGCGGCAGAATGAGGTGCGCGGGGGCCCGGCCGCGCCGTCGAAAGCGCTCTCTCAGGTGGCGAACGAACCGATAAGCGTCTTCTGTGCGGGCCGCACCGATGCCGGCGTTCACGGCACGGGGCAGGTGGTGCATTTTGACACCACCGCCGTGCGCAAAGACGCGGCCTGGACGCTGGGTGTAAATGCGAATTTGCCTGGTGACATTGCCGTGCGTTGGGTGAAAGCTGTGCCGGATGATTTTCACGCGCGTTTCAGCGCGACGGCGCGGCGCTACCGTTATGTCATCTATAACCAGCGCCTGCGCCCGGCGGTGTTAAGCCAGGGCGTGACGCATTTTTATGAACCGCTGGATGCAGAACGTATGCAGCGTGCGGCGCAGTGTCTGATTGGAGAGAATGACTTTACGTCGTTTCGTGCGGTGCAGTGTCAGTCCCGTACGCCGTGGCGTAACGTCATGCACATTAACGTCAGTCGTTATGGCGCGTATGTGGTGGTGGATATCAAAGCCAATGCCTTTGTACATCATATGGTGCGGAATATTGTAGGCAGCCTGATGGAAGTGGGCGCCGGACACCAGCCGGAGAGCTGGATTGCAGAACTGCTGGCAGCGAAGGACAGAACGCTTGCGGCAGCAACGGCGAAAGCGGAAGGGCTGTATCTGGTTTCGGTGGATTATCCGGACCGGTTCGACCTGCCAAAACCGCCAATGGGCCCGCTGTTTTTAGCGGACTAAACAAAGGTGCAATTAGGGCTTAGACAATATGGACGTAATACGTTTTCTGATTGATTTCATCCTGCATATTGATGTTCACCTGGCGGAGCTGGTCGCGCAGTACGGCGTCTGGGTGTACGCCATTCTGTTCCTCATTCTGTTCTGTGAAACCGGCCTTGTGGTTACGCCGTTCCTGCCGGGAGATTCACTGCTGTTCGTGGCGGGCGCGTTATCCGCACTGCCAACGAATGACCTGAATGTCCATCTGATGGTGGTCCTGATGATCATCGCCGCGATTGTTGGTGATGCGGTCAATTACACCATCGGGCGGGTGTTTGGCGAGCGGTTGTTCAGTAATCCGGATTCGAAGATTTTCCGCCGCAGTTATTTAGATAAGACCCATGCGTTCTATGAGCGCCATGGCGGTAAGACCATTATCCTTGCCCGTTTTGTGCCTATTGTGCGTACATTTGCACCGTTTGTGGCGGGAATGGGTCACATGTCCTATCGTCATTTTGCCATGTACAACGTGGTGGGCGCGCTGCTGTGGGTGCTGCTGTTCACCTATGCAGGCTACCTGTTTGGCGATCTGCCGGTGGTTCAGGAAAACCTTAAGTTACTGATTGTAGCGATTATTGTGCTTTCCGTACTGCCTGGCGTCATCGAAATTATCCGTCACAAACGCGCGGCGGCAAAGCAAGCGAAGTAAATGCATGCTGGCGGTTCGACCACTTTTTTATCCAAAGTTTCGGGCTGTTATGTTTTAATGTGCAACATTCATGGTCTGTTGGAGGCAAAAATGGCATTATTCGCCTCTTACAGCAAAACTGGCATACGACCAGGTTCAGGCAGAAAGGTTATCAATGAGCTGGATTGAACGAATTAAAAGCAACATTACCCCAACGCGTAAAGCGAGCATTCCTGAAGGGGTATGGACGAAGTGTGATAGCTGCGGCCAGGTTCTGTATCGCGCAGAGCTGGAACGCAATCTTGAGGTGTGTCCGAAGTGTGACCACCATATGCGTATGTCGGCGCGCAACCGCCTGCATAGCCTGCTGGACGAAGGTTCTCTGGTAGAACTGGGCAGCGAACTGGAGCCAAAAGATGTGCTTAAGTTCCGCGACTCCAAAAAATACAAAGATCGTCTGGCCTCTGCACAGAAAGAGACCGGCGAGAAAGACGCGCTGATCGTCATGAAAGGCACCCTGCACGAGATGCCGGTGGTTGCCGCCGCGTTTGAGTTCTCCTTTATGGGCGGCTCAATGGGCTCTGTGGTTGGCGCGCGATTCGTGCGTGCCGTTGAGCAGGCGCTGGAAGACAACTGCCCGCTGATCTGCTTCTCCGCCTCCGGTGGCGCACGTATGCAGGAAGCGCTGATGTCCCTGATGCAGATGGCGAAAACCTCTGCGGCGCTGGCGAAAATGCAGGAGCGCGGTCTGCCGTACATCTCGGTACTGACCGATCCAACCATGGGCGGCGTTTCTGCAAGCTTCGCGATGCTGGGCGACCTGAACATCGCTGAGCCAAAAGCGCTGATCGGCTTTGCGGGTCCTCGCGTTATCGAGCAGACCGTACGTGAGAAACTGCCGCCGGGCTTCCAGCGCAGTGAGTTCCTCATTGAGAAGGGCGCCATCGACATGATCGTCCGCCGTCCGGAAATGCGCCTGAAACTGGCAAGCGTCCTGGCGAAGCTGATGAATCTGCCGGCGCCGAACCCGGACGAGCCGCGCGAAGGCGTGGTGGTACCGGATCAGGAACCCGAGGCCTGATAACTGAAAAGGGCAGGGCCGAATGGCGCTGCCCTTTTGCTTTCTAAACCGTTAATGACAACCGGGCATCATGGAAAATAAAAGCATTCCTCAAGCCACGTCGCCCCTGGCCGCGTGGCTTTCTTATCTGGAAAACCTGCACAGTAAAACTATCGACATGGGCCTTGAGCGCGTAAGCCAGGTTGCCGCGCGTCTTGACGTGTTGAAACCCGCGCCTTTCGTATTTACCGTGGCCGGCACTAACGGTAAAGGCACCACCTGCCGCACGCTGGAATCTGTCCTGATGGCGGCGGGGTACAAGGTTGGCGTTTACAGCTCGCCGCATCTGGTGCGCTATACCGAGCGCGTGCGCGTGCAAAACACCGAGCTGGCGGAATCCGCCCATACGGCGTCGTTTGCCGCTATCGAAGCTGCGCGCGGCGAAACCTCATTAACCTATTTCGAATACGGCACCCTGTCGGCGCTGTGGCTGTTTAAGCAGGCGCAGCTGGACGTGGTGATCCTGGAAGTGGGGTTGGGCGGGCGTCTGGATGCCACCAATATGGTGGATGCGGATGTCGCCGTCGTCACC
>OAWZ01001039.1_pt1 | contig 10188 bp, 8 predicted proteins | sample 1477091 | NCBI WGS metagenome assembly OAWZ01 (sample SAMEA2580282, study PRJEB22360) | human gut metagenome | biome: human gut; feature: human-associated habitat; material: faeces | place: Denmark | collected 2008/2010
AGGGCGAGCGCCCGATCCGGCACCCGCCTATATAGAATATCGTAAACAGCAAAACCAGCCACAACAGAGAAAACGGTGAGCAGGTATGCCGGCCACAGGCTACTCGCGGTTGGTGTACCAATCATCATAAAGGCTCCCATCGATTGAAACATAGTCGTTCAGGTTGATGCTTAACATTCCATCAGGGGTCCAGGTGTCCCAGACCTGGGTGAAGACGGTATAATCTGTGGAATCCGGGAACCATAGCGGACTGAAATGCACAGTCCGGTTATAGGTAGAGAACTCATTGGGCTGGAAGGTGAATTTGGCACTCCGACCGCTGGACACCCGCTGCAGAAGGCGTAAGTATGTTTCGTACTGGAACTCGGGAAACACGGAAAATGCCGTCTGTGGATGGGTGATGTGGCTGGTGGGCGCGTCGGTGGAAAGGGTGGCTGTCACATCCTGCTTGACGCCATACCCGCTTTTCATTGACTTCCCGGAGGCCGTGGGCACAATATCATCCGGCATCAGGGACATCACACCGCTGATGGAGGCAGAATAGCCGGTGTACTCGTACTCCCAATAGCCTTCATCGACCCAGTGCCCCCAGTCATCGTGGTCACACCAAACCCAAACCGGTACCCAGTAGCAGCTCCATACACCCCAGTTGGCAGTGAGCTTCTGCGGCTCATTGGGGAGTGAGGGCACGGTGTAGTTGGGGTTGGTATCCGTTGCTGTCGGATCTGGAGGGATATGTTCGTTCAAGTCCACGATCTCCGCAACAAAGGTATCTTGTGCGGTATAGGCCCCGCTGACGGAAACCGTGATGGTTACCGACTGTGGAGTGGAGGGCGTGTGCCATTTGATCCAGACCACCTGGCTGTCGCCTGCCGGGATGACTATATCGTTGACCCGGTAGGTGGTGCCGAGAATATGGAAGGTCACCGAGGCCGGATTGTCCGGTGTTAAATCTGTATCCGTCCGCAGAGTAACGGATGTGATCACATCCGTGTCTACCCGATATTCTACATCGGGCGCTTCAATTTCCCCTTCGGGCGGGCGCTCATCAAACCAGACAATGCCGACGCCCAGACTGCTGATGATGTCAGCGTTGCTCTGCTTGCTTGTGATGCTGCCTGTCCATGCGGGCAGGCCGAGATCGCTAAATTCCAAAAACATCGACAGAGGCAGATTCTTGTGGGTGAGGGAAGTCATGGTTTTCCGAAGCGCCCCGCCAGATTTTTGGTCATACAGCGCCGCCTCTGTAGCGGTCATACAGTAATACTGGCCGTTATGCGTAAAGTATGCAATGGGCTCGATCAGCAGCTTATAGTCGCCAGCGATCATCCGCTCATAGTCCACACCGGCCGCCTGGGCAACCATCTGGCAGGCATATTCCGAACAAAAATACCGCTTGATGGCCTCAATATTGCTCTGCCCCTTACTGCTGACGATGGTGGGCATAGACTGCGCTGGTTTGATGCAGGAGTATGCCACGCCAGACTGGAGGGAGAGTGCGGTGCCACCCAGATACTGTAACTTGTTGACTTTCCCAAAGTGCAGGACGCTGTTTTTTTGTACCCGGTTGGAGAAGTCTACGGGGGAAGATATTGCCGTACCGCTATCGGCATCCACAACGGTAATTCGCACACCATCATTTCCAGGATTCCAGAAATTAGAGGATGTGCCTTGGCCCATGCTGCCGCCACCGCCGTCAATATTTCCGTTACCGCCCTCTGCAAACGCGGTGGAAGGGAGCAAACAAAATACCAGGGCAAGGCTGCACAGGAGGGCGAGAAGTCGCTTCAAATACATCACACTCCGTTCTTCTTAAATATAGAAAGGCCGCCACAGTTCTGTGACGGCCAATCAGGGGTATATTCAGTTGTAGATTGGTCAGCCCATATTGCCAACCTGCTTGTTGATGTCTCCATCGCTATCACCGACAGACTGTTGAACATCGCCGGGAACTACCCACCCAAACACTGGATCATACACAGCGCCGTTGCCATTGCTGGCTCCGGGGGCCGGCTCGTTATTGGCCGGCTCCTTTTCAGCAGGTGGAGTGGTGACCTTGGGCACTTCCGGGTCAGGATTGACCGGATGATCTTCACCGGGGTCTTCCCGCTCGATTTTCCCTTCTGGCGCGGGCGGAGGCGTTGTTTCCGGTTTCTCCGTGTCCGTGAAGTCGATCACGACTTCATCCTCAGTTTCGGAGGTCACCTTGGGGTACTCCTCTTCAGGACTGGAGGACTGGCCGGGCGCATAGGCTCCGGCGCCGCTCTCACCGTCTGTCTGTGTGCCGCCATCCGACCAATCGCTGGTCGTGCTGCTGGGCGGGGATTCTTCCGGCTTGAAATCTTCTGTGCGATCCCGGCTGGCAAACCAGCAGACACCCAGGATGGCAACACAGAGGACGGCCAGCGAAGTAACGATAAAGCCTTTGGATTGGAAAAACTTCTTCATGTGTGATACACTCCTTTTTTGCTGTTATATAAAGCCTATACTGTAGTTCTGGCTGAATTTTCAACAGCACGGCTAAAATTTGGTGTTGTGGTAGCCGGTCAGTTCTACCCGCTGGGTAATGGTGGGGTAACTGTGTCCAAACATCCGCACATAGAAGTCAACATCACAGTAAAAGATGTACTCCACACGGTCGCCCACCACATTGAATTCAAGGCTGATGTCGGAAACCGTGTAGTCATCGGTAGAGAGAGGGACCTTTTCAGCAAGGCCGCCGGCAACTGTGGCCTCCAGCATTTCTGTGTAGTCCCGGCTGGAGTAGAGGGTGCGTAAATACTCTTCAAAATTGGTTTCCCTCTGGGAGCGGTAAGTATCTGCGTAGATGGTGGCGCTCAGATTGTTCAGCTCCATTTTAGCCCCGTTGCGGATGTTGATGCAAGTAATTCTCACCGAAGCATACAGTAGCAGGAAAGAAATGAGCATGACAACTCCAACCACAAAGAAGCAGGCGAAGAAGGTGATCTCCCCCCGCTCGTTGCGGAGCGGCCGGTGCAGCTGTGAGAATAAACGCTTCATAGGCCACCTCACTTCCAGTAATGTTCGCTAACGCCGGAGCCGCGGGCCACCACCGTGATGTTGACCAGATCCAGATTCCAGAAGCCGCCCAGCTTGGCATCCCCCTCAATGGTAATATAGAAGGGCGTTCCCAACTGGATGGCCCGGGACATCCCGGAAGGTGTGGGAGATTTATATGTGGCGTCAATCGAATAGGTGATATTGTCGGCCCCCTCGATCTCCGAACAGAGGAAATCGAAGAGAGCATCCGTCTCGCTGTTGATGCCGCCGGACAACTGGATCTGCTTGACCATCTGATCGGCTGCATGGTCAAGCTCCTGTTTTGTAGAGATAATGCCGAACAAGTCGATGATAAAGGCCAGCAAAACAACGGCAATGAAGATAAACACCACCGTGGAAAAGTAGTTGGCCTCGCCCCGCTCATTTTTTAATGCACTGCGGAGCTTTTGCAGTATGCTATGGATAAAAACCACCACCTTTACTCAGAAATAAAAACAGCCGCTCCCGGCCGGAGCGGCTGCATTACAAATTTTTGACTGTACCAAGTATAACAGATATGGATTTACGGCTCAAGGGCAAGGCTGTGCCAATGCAAGGACAATCCTGTGCCAATTACAGCAGCGATTCCACCAGTTGATAAATATCGGTGAATGGATTGACGGCGATTCCAAACGGTTTGCTGCTGCCATTTTGAAGATGATATTGCTCTACACGCTTGGCATTCTGGAGAGCATTGGTTGTATGAGCAGACAACTGGGAATACACATCGCCGGTTTTCTCATAATCCGGAAGGTAAGTGGTCAAGGCATTCTTTACTGCAGGATAATCCTTGAAAAACTTAGTGGTGTACTGAAAGTGAAGCAGATACCAAAATTCAAAACAAGGATTAGAGAGCGCAATATGAATACCCTTCGCATCAGCCATTTTCTGTGCTTTGGAGAGCAATTTGTCTTTGGCCGCGATAGGATCAGGGGTATTATAGTTCACATCACCGTCTGCAACGACCCATACAGCATCGCCATTGGATACAGAAAGCTGATTTTTGCTTTGGTATTCCACAGCTTTCCGAATCAGAGCGAGGTAATCGGTTTCGCCCCCTTTGGTGTGGCTGCCGACCACGCGAATATCAATGTTGGTCTGGCGGCTGCGATAATGTTCAAAATACTTTGGCTCGGTTTGCGAGCCCTCCGTCACAATCAGAATGACGGGTTTTAATTTCCTGCGTCGCTGTCCACGCTTTTCAATCTGTCCCCGTGCCATTTTACAGCCCTCCCTTGATAAAAGGAATTGCACCAAAACGGCCGATCAAATATCCCTTTTCTACTTTGGTGTCCTTGCGAATGGAAAAATCATAAAGGGAGAACAAGTCTGTGGCTGCGGTCTGCTCATCTTTTTCTGTAAACCAAATCTGATCTCTTCTCAAGAAATCCAAATCAAGAAGGTTGGTGCTGTGTGATGTGAAGATCAACTGAGCACCCTTGGGATTAAATTCTGTGCTGTCGAAAAGGGACACCAGATGCTTGGTCAGAAGTGGATGGAGGTGTGCGTCCATTTCATCAGCCACAAGAAGCGTCCCCAGGTCTAAAGCCTTTTTCACAACACCGATCAGCTTGAAATAACTGTTGGTGCCGTCAGATTCCTCTGCCATATTCAAGGCATAGGAACACGCATTTCCGTTGGCGTCATGTACCGTATGAATGGCATCAATATTTGCAAAAATGTCACTGCGTTGAGAAGGCGCAGGGTCTGAATCGCGCATTTGGAGCGCCTGTATTCCCAAATCTGCAACACGCAGCATAGATGCGATTACACGCCGGTAGTCATCATCTTTCAACTGCTCCGCTTCGATTCCATAGGCATCCGCCACGGAATTCTTCGTGATGATTTGACAGGAGGCAAACCACTCCAGGACAGGGATCACTTTGGCGTAACTCCAGTTTGATGCAACTGACAAGTAGAGCTTGTTTGCAGAGGTGCGCTCCTTGAGTGTGTTTTGCTCATCAACATCGACCGTAAAACGGAAATCCTTGGTGTTTTTTCTCTCGAAAATAAGCGCCTGTCTGCCGTTGGGATAGTAGTATAGGTATTCCTCCGTGACAGCCTTATCTGTTACAGAAAAGCCATACGCATATCGAACGCCTTCTGTGGTAAAGATGACCTCAAAACTACTGGGGCGAGCAGGTGTTTCAGGATCGAACTTAAATGGTGAACGCGCAATCGTTTTATGGAGCTGCTGGTTATGAGAAGTCAGCACATAGTTTACCATAAACCAGAATGCGTTCAAGACATTAGACTTCCCAGAAGCATTGGCTCCATAGATAACAGCGGATTTCAGATAGTTTTTGTTTCCATCTGCGATGAGATGCTCTGGATGCTCATTGTCCCTACTGGACAGCAGGGATAAGACAACTTTATCTTTGATAGACAGATAGTTCTCTACACTAAATTGAATCAGCATAAACAACCTCCTAATTCAGCGTTTTTATATATTATATCCCGCATTTTGTGAAAAATCAACGCAAACGGAAAATAAAATTAAAAATAGAGAGGGTTGGAAGGCTGTATATGCGTTAGGATTGAAATAATAAAATAACCGCCCGAGAAGCAGTTATTTGATACTTCCCAGGCGGTTTTCGGTTTACAGATTCTGCCGGATGATCCGGGTGATGATTCCAAGAGCGATGCCGCGCTCCACATCCAAATGGGTGACGGCAAAGGATACATCATCCTTCTTTCCGGGCATCCGGTAATCATAGCAGGAATGAGCTACCGCATTGACGCCATTGGCAAGCCGGACATAAACCACACCCTTGTGTACATCGGTCACTTTTCCGGCGTATTTACCCTGGATTCGGCACTTCTGGAGATTGTCCCGGTCGGTATTTTCAGATGTGCTCTTGATGTCGGCACGGATTCCGAGGTCTTCAAGGCTGTTGCGCCGCACATTGAGAATGCGGACCAGCACTTCATCGCCCACGGAGAAACGCTCGTGAGCATCGCCGATCCAGTCCCAAGCCAAATCACGGGCCAGAATTGAGGTTTCAACGCCGAATACCTCGACGCGGATGACCTTCTCCGCAACAGCGATGACCCGGGCCTGAACAATACGCCCCTCGTAGATGCGGTACTTCCCCTCGGCGTCCAAATCGAAATAAAAGGTCTGACGCTTCCGCATCATAGCCTCACGGCGGCTTGCGACAACGCTGCGGGTCTTGGAGTCGATGCCGCGCACCACAAAGTCAATGTCCGCCCCCAGCATATTCCCCAAAATCTTGTTTTGACGCAGCATCAGGTCGGCATACTCCTGGCCGGAAGGACTGCGGCCCAGATTGATCATCATCTCCTTAATGGGGATAATGATGCGGAATCCCTTGTAATCCACTACGGCCACAGTTTTGCGGTTGTCCAGCTGCTCAATGCCGCCCAGCTGACCTGTGAGGATGCGGCGGGTGCGGTAGGCGTTGTGGATCTCGTGCCAAATGACATCCTCGCGGTCTTCCTGTGTTTCCACCTCTTCACGACTGCGGATGGTCAGGATAGAGGCGTCACTGCGGTGTGTTACGGCGGTCCGGCGCAGAGCAGACGCAGTATCTACCGGCGCCTCCTCTTGGGGAGTGGTATCCTCTGAAATGGGTGTTTCTCCCTCATTAGGCGGCGCCGTATTCTCAACAGAGGCGAAAGATTCCACAGCCTGCTCTTCAGCAGCCGGAGCCTCCGCAGAGTCCTCATTCTCGCCATGTACGGGATCTTCCACAGGCGCCGCCTTTTTCCGCCGGGGTGCCCGCTTGGGCTTGGGGGGAGCCGGCTCCCCAGCAGTTTCGGAAACCGTCTCCGCCGGGATGCCATCTGCACCTTCAGCAGACAAATTGGAAGGAGTCTCTTCCTCACCGTCGCCATCCTCACCGGCCGCCGATCCGGCAGGCTCATCCGAATCGGAAGGGGCGCCAGAGGCCGTGCCGTCACCCTCGGGGGCAGCTTCATCAGACGCCTCCGTTTCCATAAACTCAAGGGGAGGGTCAGAGCCTTCCAAAGTGGCGTCGCCATCAGGTTGATCCGTAGAGGCGCTGTCATTGGTCTGATCCATAGAGGCCAGCAGCGCACTCAAATCGTCACTGTCAGGCGGCGCCGCCGCATCAGCCGGGGGGCCAGCGGAAGAAATGGTACCGTCCGCGGGGGCGGTGTTTTCAGGAACAGGAGTTTCCTGCTCCAGCAATACTTTTTTCTTGGTTGCCATAAAATTAACCTCCTATGTTTTGTATTAAGAAAGGATCGAGTCCTTATCTGTCGTGATGATGCCATTCGGAGCCTCTGCGGTTGGAACGGCTGCGGTCTGCTTGGTGCCGGTAGATGTGCTGGCCGCTTTCGGCTTTTTCTTCACTGGCTTTTTAGGTGCGGGGGTCTGCGGCTTTGGCTGTGCCGCAGAGGGCTTTGGCTGTTCCTGTTCCAGCCTGCGCCATTCGGGGATATGGGCGGATGCCTTGCAGGAACGGAGCTTGGATGCCTCCGGATGTTTGGAATAGTCCATTTTGTCTACCTTGAGAACTTTTTGCCCCCGGATGATGACCAGCGCCTGCTTGATAGGCAGCCGCAGAACTTCGTCTGGGGTGAGGACAGGCCGCTTGCCGACGCCGGAGGTCTCCCTGAATTCTGGTGTGTAATTAGAGATACGCCAGGTGCCCAACTGCTTGGATTTGCTGGATACCGATACAGAAGCCAGCCCCGTGCGGGAAGAAATAAACTCCGCCGTCAATTCATCTGTGCAGCCCAGGAACAACTGCGCGTCGCAGTTGCCCAGAATTTCCTGCCAGAGATTGAGAGGATACCGATTCTGCAAGCCCGCCAAGTTCTGAAACACACAGCTCATAGAGATATTTCTTGAACGAATGACGCTTAACCGGCGGGAGAGGTCCGGAATGGTGCCGCAGGCTGTTAATTCTTCACCCAGGACATGCACCGGTACCGGCAGTTTGCCTCCTTCGCAGTTCTTGTCTGCATACCGCACCAGCTTGATGAAGCAGAAGGACAGGAACAGGCTTGCCAGAAAGTCAAAGGTGCTGTCCTGGTCGCTGGTAACAAGGAAGTAGGCGCACCGCTCCTGGCCGGGCAGCTCCAAGTCAATTTCATCCCGGGTGGTGATCTTCTTAATCAGCTCCGACTGGAACGCCTGCAGACGGGAGCCGAGGCCGATGATGACGCCGCTGCGGACTGTATCGCTGGCCTGCTTATACAAGCTGTATGGCGCTTTGGCCGGATGGGTGGGCGGCAAGTTCTCAAACAGGCTGTCCAAATCGGACTCGCCGCTTAAAGTCAGCAGCCGGTACACCTCTCCGATATTGCGGTTTTGCTCTGCATAACTCTGGTCCACATAGAGGACGAGGGCTTTCAGCAAGTTCATCTCGCAGGAATCCCAGAAATGGTCGCCCTTGCCGTTGTTGATGGTGTTCTTAATGATGACATCTACAAAAAGCTGCGCCATCAGTTCCTGCCCCTCCACTTCGGAAAGGCAGTTCCAACTGTCCGAGTTTTCCGGATTGACCAAATTGAACACCTTGACACAGTACCCCTGATCTCGCAGATACTCGCTGGATTTTTCGTAGAGCTCACTTTTCGGATCTGAAATAATCAGGGATTCTCCGCGGACCGCCGCCTGAAGGATACGATTCATGCAAAAGGACCGGGTTTTCATGCTGCCGCTGGAGCCATACACAGCCAGATTGCCGTTGATATGGGGATTTTCGGGAATACAGACAGCCTTGTTGTCCAGCATTCCCAGTACAACGCCTTTATGCTTGCGCCGGTCAGGCACCAGATCCAACACACCGGCCATCTCCTTGCGGCTCATCCAGCCGGAAGTACCGTAGGTGCCCTTGGCCGAGTAAATGAAATTCCGGTCAGTATCATATTCGCCGGTATCGCTGTAGCCCATGCGCATGACCATGAGCAGCAAAATTGCCAACAGGCCGATGCAGATCAGGACACCGTACACTCCATAGGGCGGATGAAACACGGAGGCCAGACAGGTAAAAAAATCAGGCGACGCCATCGCCGGAGAAGTTCCGTCTCCGGGGATGCCGCCGCCCTGTTTCCACGCCGCGTAATTGCCAAACAGCTGTGCCAGGAAACCGCCTGCGTATAGGATCGCAAATACGGCGGCCGGCGCTGCTGCCAGGCCTATGATCAGTTTCTTTTTGTTTATGGGAACAACCTCCCCTCGAATTTTGTAAAGTCAATGGTTTGCAGGCACACCCGGTCACCGCAGTAGCGGCGCAGCACATCCGCTTGAAAATCAAAGCAGATCAGCGTACCGGGGCGTTCCATCAGTTCGAGGGCGGTGTTGAAGCGCACGATCCGGGGCAGATCGCAGAAGTAACCGAACAGCACCGGCGTTCCATCCGGCTCTGCGGCATCCTGCTCCATGGCCCTGCCGGGATTGCCGGCGGAGAGGCCCTGTGACAGAATGCGGTCAAGTTCCGCGGTTTTCACAGGGTCACACAGTAACGCCAGTATCACCTCTCCCTGATGGTCATTGGTTAGGAAATAAAAGTGGTCGTAGCTGCCGTCCAGCATGAAGTAGTCATGCTTGGCCCCGCCGGTACTGGTGAGTATCTGGTAGGCCAGATCCATGCTGTCCCCCAATACCAGTCCATGTACCTGCTCGACACGGTACTGCTGGGCCAGACGCTGCTGGCATAGAATGTTCCAGAGGAGCGTTTTTACCCGCAGTTCGGATTTGTAGCGCCACTTCATCAGAGCGCCCCCGCTATTGTAGGTCACAAAGATGCCGGTGGGGACCAGCAGCACCCCTGCGAAGCGGGAGCTTCGGATCTGGGTGGCATCAGCCCCCAATTCCTTGACTTCGCGTGAACTGTAAAACACGGGATATGTTACAGCTTCGCCGCCAAAACCGGTCTGGGCAAAGACCTTCGGCTTTTCATCCGGGTAGAGCAGTACCCCGGCATTGCCCATAGTGATATAGGTTTCCGCGAGGCGGTGGAGCCGAAACCTCCGGTTTGCTTCGCTTTTGAGCCGGTTGGTTTCTGCGTCTCCTGTAAGGCAGAATGTAAAACGCTCGGGCCATCCGTCCAGCAGAACTAACTTGGCTTTGGTCCCCAGCCGATAGCCCCGGAGCCGGTCCCGGTAGTAGGTGCGCAGCAGTCCGGCCTTTTT
>OAWZ01001043.1_pt1 | contig 10099 bp, 6 predicted proteins | sample 1477091 | NCBI WGS metagenome assembly OAWZ01 (sample SAMEA2580282, study PRJEB22360) | human gut metagenome | biome: human gut; feature: human-associated habitat; material: faeces | place: Denmark | collected 2008/2010
GCAGCAATCATCGGGAACCCTTCCTGTTCTGCCACATCAGCGAAATGAGGATAATCCAGTGACCATTCTTCGTGTTCGCCGGCAGCGGCAGCGCGAAGATTTTCGAGTGTATTACCGATCACACCAGCCGGATAGCTGGCAGTAATTTCTACCATACCACCTTCCAGGAACTTGAACATACGTTTAGCGTGTTCCTTTTCCTGATCAGCTGTCTCTGTGAAGATTGCTGAAATTTGTTCGTAACCTTCCTTCTTTGCAACACTTGCAAAATAAGTGTAACGCATTCTTGCCTGTGATTCTCCTGCGAATGAAGTCAGCAGATTCTTCTCAGTCTGGGTTCCTTTAATACTTTTAGTCATAATTCTAATCTATATTTAAATTGGTTATTACCAAACGTAACTTGTCGTACTATTTATAACGCAAATATAAGCGATTTGTTCATAATAAACCATCTTTTTTTGATGAATAAAATCGATTGCCTCATTGATGAAATCTATCAACAGACAAATAGTATGTTCAAAAACATACTTATTTCGATTATTTTATCTAATTTTGCAACATCTACTTTACAAAAAAGACGGAATATACGTATAACAACATCTAAAAATGAAGCTATTTGAATTTAAACCCAAACTGGTTTCTTGTCTAAAGAATTATTCGAAAGAAACGTTTATGGCGGACCTGATGGCCGGCATTATCGTAGGTATCGTGGCGCTTCCTCTGGCTATTGCTTTCGGTATCGCTTCGGGAGTTTCGCCCGAAAAAGGTATTATCACCGCTATCATTGCGGGATTCATCATTTCCCTGTTGGGTGGCAGCAAAGTCCAGATTGGCGGTCCCACAGGAGCATTTATCGTCATTATCTATGGCATCATACAACAATACGGAGAGGCCGGACTGATTGTAGCCACTCTGATGGAGTATTCAAGCTCGGAGCAGTTATCAAGTTCATCCCTTATCCTATCATCGTCGGATTTACCAGCGGTATCGCTGTCACTATTTTCACGACCCAAATCGCCGATATTTTCGGTTTATCTTTCGGAGACGAGAAAGTGCCGGGAGACTTCGTCGGGAAGTGGATGATTTATTTCCGTCACTTCGATACAATCAACTGGTGGAATACCATCGTTAGTATTGTCAGCATTATTATCATCGCTATCACTCCGAAGTTCTCAAAGAAAATTCCCGGCTCGCTGATTGCCATCATCGTAGTCACGGTAGCCGTTTACCTGATGAAAACCTTCGGAGGAATCGACTGCATCCAGACCATCGGTGACCGCTTCACCATTAAATCAGAGTTGCCCGATGCCGTTGTGCCTGCGCTGGATTGGGAAGCTATCAGGGAATTGTTTCCGGTGGCTATCACCATTGCCGTATTGGGAGCTATCGAATCCCTGCTGTCTGCCACTGTAGCCGACGGTGTGATAGGCGACCGCCACGATTCCAATACAGAACTGATCGCACAGGGAGCAGCCAATATCATAGCCCCTTTGTTCGGAGGTATTCCCGCCACAGGTGCTATCGCCCGTACCATGACGAATATCAACAACGGGGGTAAGACACCGATAGCCGGAATCATTCATGCAGTAGTATTGCTGTTGATTCTGCTCTTCCTGATGCCACTCGCACAATATATTCCGATGGCATGCCTTGCCGGCGTACTGGTCATCGTATCTTACAACATGAGCGGATGGCGTGTATTCAGAGCTTTACTGAAGAATCCGAAATCGGACGTTACCGTACTGCTTATCACGTTCTTCCTGACCGTTATCTTCGACCTGACTGTCGCTATCGAGGTAGGATTGGTCATTGCCTGCGTCCTCTTTATGAAGCGTGTCATGGAGACTACCGAAATCTCGGTGATTACCGACGAGATTGACCCGAACAAGGAATCGGATATTGCCGTACACGAAGAAAACCTGATGATTCCCAAAGGCATAGAGGTATACGAAATCAACGGCCCTTATTTCTTCGGTATCGCTACCAAGTTTGAAGAGACAATGACACAACTGGGAGACCGCCCCAAAGTACGTATCATCCGTATGCGCAAGGTTCCGTTCATCGATTCCACAGGGATTCACAACCTGACTACTCTCTGCGAAATGTCACAGAAGGAAAAGACTACCGTTATCCTTTCCGGAGTCAACGAGAACGTGCATAATGTACTGGAAAAAGCCGGATTCTACGAGTTGCTGGGAAAAGAGAATATCTGCCCGAATATCAATGTAGCATTGGAGAGGGCAAAAAGTCTGGTAAAATAGTGCTGTTTATCAGCTACTTGTAAGCCTGTAAGCCATATATACCGTGCGTATTGGACATATAGATCCAATGTGTACGGCATATATGACCTGCGTGTTGGATCTATATATCCAACACACAGCATCTATATCTCCTGCAAACAGGATATTATCATCATTTATTCTATCATGCTGACCTCTATTTGATACAGTCACAACCTCTTATATTTCAGAACCATGTTCTTGTTTTCTTTATAATCAAGCGCACGATTCATAATCTTCAACTGTCCGAGAGTATTCTCTAATGAAGCATTTACAATAACCGGAGTTGCTTTAATATTCGGATTCACTATTGCCACATCATAAACCGACTGCTCCAATTCACCATTCAGATAGATTTTCAACATTCCATTCTTCTCACGGCATAAAGACACAATGCGCTCTTTATCATCATCAACAGCCTGTCCGGATACGACTTTCAACCCTTTTACCACGAATACAAGCCGCCCTTCCGCATCCAAATCCACCAAAATGTCTTTTCCCTGACGCAACAAGGAAACAGCGTTCTTATCGGTTTTCAAACAGAAAGACAGATTAAAATCCCCGCTGCCACTGACTCCTGTCAAAACAGGTATCTCCTGATTCTCGAAATAGAAAAAAGCGGTGCGCAATGCTTCCGTATTTCCTGCGTCATCTGTCACTCCCGAAATATTCAGGCGGTATTTATCATCTTCTCTCATTTCACGAGCCAATGTTAGTGTCACGACACGCCTGTCCGCTGAAAGCGAAGTAGCGGTTACCTCATTTCCCGAAACGGAAAATATTCCGTCTTTCAGTATCACAGGCTCATTAAGCTCGACCGTCAGGGAAGTCGGAGAGGTGGTCTTCACTATCCGCAGAGCAGGGGCTTCCTTATCAGGCACGGTACTGAATTTCCAAATCCGCACTTCACCCGGCTGCAAACTAAGGGAGATTTGTCCGCCATAATCAAACAAATGGTTCTCCGTGTCCTCTGCCTTCTGTTCATCCGTCCGGTACGCCCACACATAGGTACGATGCAATCCTTTCAATCCTTCAGGCATTCCGATAGTGCGGTCGAGCGGGAAGGTAAACTCTTTCACTTCATCGGACGGGTTGCGGACAGAAATAATCCCTTCCTGTCCCGACCATGCCGAATAGCCGTAAGGAGTTCCTTTTGCGGGAGTCTGTCCTATCAGTTTAGCATGTTTCAGAGTCTCATAGTTGTCGTTAATCCAGTGCAGTACATCGGCATTTATCACCCATTTCTGCCCCTCGTTCATCATGTTATAGCTATAATAAAGTTCCCAGAAAGCACTGCCGCGGGTAGCCATCATCATCAGGTAAGTGCGGAATTCATCATCATCCATCTTTCCGGCGAGATTGGCGGGATTGCCATAAATCGGGTCGTGGTTATAAAGATGCGCCAAAGGGAACTGGAACGCGCGTGTCTTCACAAAATCGAAATAACGGTCGTCCCTGTAAGACAAAAGTTGGTCAAGCTGTGACGGGCGTTTTACGTTCAACCGCCCGATGTCCTGCGAGTTCTGCATCCACACGGAGTTTCCCCATTGCAAGAACCACGGGCTGGGGTTGACATAACACGTCAGGTTAATCCACAAATCATTCCTTTTCGCCCCGCGCTGGTCGCGCATCGCCTGAAATATATCAATCCAACGTTCCCAATGCTCGGTGACATAACACATTCCCTGATAACCGCCGGAGATATAATTCCCCTGCGGGTCGGGTTGCGGCGGACGAACCAGAAAACCGTCCAGTTTCCAGTAATTCACGTCAAACCGTTGCTGGCAGTCCAGAAAAAACATTTTCAGTTTCTCGCAGTACACCTTATGGTTGGTGCAAATATCACTTGAGTTGCAGTTCAGTTTTCCATTCCCGTTTTCTTCCAGAAACCGCGCGAACTTGATATAATAATTATAACCTCCGCGGGGGCCCAGCCACAATCCGAAATTAGAGGACAAACGGTGTGACAAATCCGAAGGGGTGGACAGTTCGTTCGGGAATTTGCTGTTGAACGACCAGAATTTGGCCTTGTTCTCTTCCTGCCACGGACCGTAAGCATTCCAACCGTCGTCCACCACATAAGAGTCAATCGGACGAACTCCGTTCTGCGTCAGTCCGCGTTCCACTTCACGGAAAGAGTCGAGGATATTGTTCTCGTTGATGTCGAGCATAAAGTCATACCATGAATTGTACTGGATACGGAAGTCGACCGGAACGGAAATATCATGGATATAACTGAAAAAGTCCGTCTGAATGACATCCATATCCGTACTGCGGGTGGCACCGGTCACTTCTTTCCAGGTGGTAAACGTCCCGCTGTCCGCCAGACGGCCTTCCGAAGCAAGCATCTCAAAGCTCTTTCCCGAATAATAGCGGATACGTACTTTCCGATCACCCTCAATCTCCGTCTCCGAAGCCGGAAATTCAAGTCCGAAGAACATGCCCTGTATGTACACCGGTTGCCCCAAAGAGATGTAATATCCGCTGACACCGCCCACTCCCTGTTCCATCACCGGATGCGTCCAGACAGCATATCCTTCGGGAAGGCTCATCGGCTCGAAATCAATATAATCCAGACGCGCCAGATGGCGTTGCGAATCGGGGACGGTAATCTCCAGATATTTCCTCATATAGTGCTTCCCTTCCTCCAATGTAAGAACCATGTCCACCTGCCAGTCCACCTCCTGATGGCGGAAGCCCTTATAATGGAAAACCAGCTTCTTGCCGTTCTTCCCTTCATCCGTGACCTGTACTCTCTGCAAGAAAAGATCAGAAGAATGAATATCCGCAACGACCGAATCCGCACTCAACGTACGGATGATAAAATCCTCCGAAATGGTTTCGGGAATAATACGGGAAACTTCCTTCCCCATACGCTTATTTTCAATCATGCACGTGCGGACTTTATCATTCTTCACCAGAAACTTGCGAGCGAGGAATTCATTGCCAATCTCCACAGTATCTGCTATATGATTGACATAAATCTCTTCCTTTACAGCTGCCCTCATGGAAAACAAACATCCTCCAAACAACATCAACAGCAAATATATTCGTTTAATCATACTATTTTTATTCTTTCATTTATCAAACCTTTAAAAATAATCCGCGCTTATACATCACCCTCAACAGGAGAAAGACAATCAGATAATTGGCGAAGGTAAGCCATACGGAGTAATAACCACCCAGATATTGTTCGAGCCCGTAACTGACCGAAGCGGCAACGCAACGGAAATTCACAACTTCGCCCAGCAGATACGCCGTAATGGAATTCATGCCATACACTTTCAGCCAGTTCAATCCCCGGGTATATCCTTTATAATCAATCCAGTAATAGAACAATGCCATCAGCAGAAAGCAATAGCCGCCGGAAAGCAGGGTCATGCTGCCTGTCCAGATACGTTTGATAACAGGCATCTGCAAACTCCACAGTAACGCCAGGCCAACAAGAGCAAGTCCGACAACTAGCAACGTCTGCACCACCCTTTTCCGATTTGCCTTGCCCTCTTTCATTATCTTTCCGGCAAACGCTCCGAGCATGACGGTCACTCCGAATGTCAGGCTGCTCCACATCCATGTATAGTTGTAGGATGGCGAGAAGCTCCAGGTTCCGTCCTCATTCCAGAAAACACCGTCACGGAATCGCCCTAAAACGCATCTGTCCACTTGTTCCGCAAAGTTCCCCGCCGGTGTGAAATCCCCCAAAAACGTCATCGGAACCCAGTAGACGAGAAGGAGTAGCAACGTTATCCCTACCTGCCACTTGAACGGGAAGTGCAACTGAATGACCGCAGCAATAAGATAACCGACAGCAATAGACTGCAATGTATTGGAATACAAATAAAGATGCGTGGCGTCCAGACCGAGCAGGTTTCCCTGAACAATCATTCCGAAGATAAACAGGAGAAAAACACGCTTCAGGATTCTCCGATACACAGGCCAATAACTTCCCGTAGTCCCTATATACTTCGATAGTGAGAACGGCATGGAAGCTCCCGTCATAAAGAGGAAAAGCGGCATTACCAAATCCCAGAAACGGAATCCCTCCCAAACCTCATGGTCAAACTGATAAAGTATGCTATCGAGAAATGACATATTCATCTGCCGTGCCAATGCCACGAATACAGGTTGAAAAAAGACCAGGAGAAATAAATCGAAACCTCTTAGAATATCCAATGAGGCAAGACGGATGGAATTGTTTTCCGGTAATTTGTTTTTCATAAGTATAGCTTTTGTATAAACTTGATTATCGTTTTATCCAATGTCGCTTTATTCATGTTTGTACCCTTTGCCTTATTCCAGTATCATTTCGTCAAAAAGGATTCTCGACACCTGTCCCGGCCGTACATGAGATGCCGGACAAACTCCCGGGCCTTTGGCTGTCACACGTACGTAACGCGCTTGTGTACCTCTCAGCTTCAACGGCAAGTTTTCTATAAAGTTTCCTTCACGAAAAATCTCTTCGGGCGTGAAACTCCGCATGGCAGCTTCGCAGAAACTAGAGTTGTCATCCGAAACTTCCACTTTCACGGACGACGGCTTATGGATAGCCATCCCATTGTTCGTGATGCAGCCCAATGTCAATGTGTTCAGCGTTTCCGGCTTCAGCAGGTCAATTGTAAAAGAGACGGAATCATTATCATTCCAAGTGCACCATTCGGAATCCGAATATTTCAAGCTTCCACGTATTCCGTTCGTCAGGAGCTTTACAGACGGACTGTCTCCCGATACAGGTTTGGCGGTAGCCAGGTTCCACCGGACAGGGAGTATCAATGTTTTTCCCATCTGCCTGCCTTGCGCAAAAGTAGCACTTTTCAGTGTAAGCGGCTCTTTTACAGGCACTATTTTTTCGTAGAGCGGTGAAGTTGCCGTAGGCTCGCTTCCATCCGTCGTATAATGTATCTCCATGTCGGGGCGGATACATTCCAGTTTCACTTCGAGCATCCCGTCGTTTGGAGTGACCGTATGCTGGATGTTGTACATCGAACGGGCGTAGACGATACCTTTAGCTGTCAGATGTTCATTATAGACATCCAGTCCTTTCAGGAATGAAGTCCAATCCTTGCGTTCTTTCTTCGTCCATGCCACTTCCGCAAGGGCGGCCAGACGGGGAAAGAGCAGATAGTCCACATCTTCCGGTTTGTTGCAGAACTCCGTCCATAGGGATGCCTGTACGCCTATAAGTAAGGAAGCATATTCCGGTTTCCAGTCCGCCTGCACAGGTTCGTAATCGTAGACGTCCTTCAGTGTGTTATTGCCGAAATAGGTCTGGGGTTCAAACCATTGCGGGCCCTGATAGCGGATCAGGTACATGATGCGGGCAGGAGTCATAATGAACCGGTGTCCTTTTTCAGCAGCTTTCAAGGCAGCCGCGCCGAGTCCGCGCCAACCTTGAATAATAACGCCTTCGGGCAGGAAACTGCTGTTTGTCAGTTCGTCCCAACCTATCACTTCGCGTCCCTTGCTGCGTACATAGTCGCTCATCCGTTTCATGAAATAACCTTGCAGATCTTCTACGTCGGCAAGATGCTCTTTGTTCATGCGCTGCCGGCAAAGCGGGCATTTCTTCCAGAATCCTTTCTGCGCCTCATCTCCTCCCAAATGAATATATCGCGAGGGGAAGATTGCCATCACTTCGTCCAGAACATCTTGCAGAAATGTAAAGGCGCTGTCGTTTCCGGCACAGTAAATCACTCCCGAACTTCCTCCGCCCAAGCCCGGAATGACTCCAATGTAACTATTCACCACAGGGCAAGCCAGTTGCGGATAGGCAGCCAGTGCGGCGTTGCTGTGGGCGGGCATATCTATTTCGGGGATAACCTCTATCTGGCGGTCGGCAGCGTATGCCACCATTTCCTTGATGTCTTCCTGCGTATAGAATCCTCCGATAGGGGTCGGTTCTCCCGGTTCGGCGTTACGGCGGAAATAGAAAGGAACATCCATGCGGTTCACTCTCCATGCACCCACTTCCGTCAGGCGGGGATATTTCTTGATTTCTACCCGCCAGCCGTTATCATCCGTGAGGTGGAAATGAAGCGTATTGATTTTGAGCATGCCCATGCAGTCGATGATACGCAACACGTTCTCTTTGGGAATGAAGAAGCGGGCGGCATCCAGCATCAATGCCCGATAGCCGAAGCGCGGTTCATCCTGAATGGTTACCGCGGGAATGCTCCATTGGATATTCTCAACCCGACGGTTGCCTTCGACAGCCGACGGCAACAGCAGGCGGATGGTCTGCAATGCATAGAAAAAGCCTTTTATATCCGATGCTTTTACTTGTATCTGCTCCGGAGTAATCTCCAACTGGTAGGCTTCGCTTTTTAAAGAAGAGTCAGTCGTAAAACGGACATGACTCTTCTCACTGCTACCTATTGCCAACTGTGGGGTTATTCCCGAACTTCTCTTGAATAAGTTTATAAAGTTGCGGACGATGACAGCCTGCTCATGGTTCTCTACCGAAAACAAGGTTCGGGCGGAGAAGGTGAAGTTACCCTCGCCCGGCACGACCTGCACCGGACGGGGAACTATTGAAACAGGGGGTGATGTCAAGTTGTCCGCGCATGCACCCGATATGGATGCAAACAGCATACAAATGATTAAGATGTATTTCGTCATGGTTTGACAGTCAGTTTATTTATTAAAAAAATCGCAAGTACCTCTTTGCCCCTTTTTATTGAAGACTGAATAAGGCACTTGCGAAATTTGATTAAGGCAACTAAGAATTAATAAAACTTCGTTCCTGTATGCCTATTTCTACCTTGGTCATACTCTGCTACTGAAGATTTATTTATATAAGTACGAACCCAATCTATTTCCAAACGAGGAATAGCATTATTATCACGATCCCGTTCATAATTATCATAGCTTGCAAAACCAGAATCCCAGCCGGCATCAGGAGACCATACACCATTAACCTCAGTTCCACCTCCAAGCCCCCATTTATTAGGTGCTCCCATGGTAAGAATAAATTTCAACCCATTTAAGTTTTGTTCATCCGTAAAAGTCCAATAGCCTGCAGGACAATCAGCTTTTTTATAGCATACAGTCTCTTGCCCATTAATGCCCAGTGCGACTTCCGAATCAGAACGCCACTCAAACCAATAAATGTTCCATTCATTTATATTTATCGTATGATTTGCAGTTTGAGTTTTTTTATCGGTTCCTGAAATTCCCGTATGGAATGTCTGATGCGCTTTATTTCCTGTAACAGGACCTGTCGGATTTTCGAGAATATCAACTTCCGTGTAAGTATTATATTTACCCGACTCATCAGATATCAGCCAAATCCCCATGTTAAAGCCATTTTTCTCACCACGAAGCCGGGCACGAATTTCCATTCTGCAACCTTCTGATATTAACTGACTATTAGCTTTATATGTAGTATTAACTCCACATCCATAGAAAGCAGCAGTACCATAATCCCTATCTTTTCCTGCTGCCGGCCCTGTACCCTTCGACGGAACTTTCATTTCTATCATCTTCAGATATCCTTGATCGGTTATATTAGAGAATTGCACATTGACACAAGCCGCATGATTCTGTACAATCACCGTATTACGATCTGCCAAAAACAGAGGAACTTTATTACCCCATGAATTACCTGCACCATTAGTATTCCACATATCACCTGTATTTCCGAAACTATGGAATTCCCATGCATTGTAGAACTTCCAGCCTGCCGTAGCTAAATCTGTATTGGGATGCGGATCCAGTTCTTTCATTTCAACAACCTTATCATCTCCATATTGTGTCTTGGCTGCTGCCAACCTGCCACTTGAAGCAAATGCAATTCCCGGACGTTCGTAAACCCAACGCTCATC
>OAWZ01001048.1_pt1 | contig 10057 bp, 9 predicted proteins | sample 1477091 | NCBI WGS metagenome assembly OAWZ01 (sample SAMEA2580282, study PRJEB22360) | human gut metagenome | biome: human gut; feature: human-associated habitat; material: faeces | place: Denmark | collected 2008/2010
GGTATTGCCGGTGGGGGTCCCACCGGTTTCGGGGCGCGGCTACCGTATTCGCGCCGATCGCTTCAGCTACAGCGTCAAACCGACGCTGGCGCAGTCGCTGGGCGGTCCGGAAGATTTCTATATGTTCCAGGTGGGGGTGATGGCCAGCGCCAGCTACTGGCTGACCGATCGTCTGCTGCTCGACGGCGGCGTGTTCGCCAACCTCTATAACAACTACGACAAGTTCAAATCCTCGCTGCTTCCCGCTGACTCCAGCCTGCCGCGCGTCAGAACCCATATTCGCGATTATGTCAGCAATGACGTCTACATCAACAACTTACAGGCCAACTATGTCGATGCGCTGGGGCACGGCTTCTATGCCCAGATTTATGGCGGCTACCTCGAAACCATGTACGGCGGCGTGGGAGCAGAGGCGCTCTGGCGCCCGCTTGATAGCGACTGGGCGCTGGGCGTGGATGCGAACTACGTCAAGCAGCGCGACTGGGACGACATGATGCGCTTCACCGACTACAGCGCGCCAACCGGATTTATCACCGCCTACTGGAACCCGGCGAACCTCAACAGCGTGCTGATGAAGCTGAGCGTCGGGCAGTACCTGGCGAAGGATAAAGGCGCCACCCTCGACGTCGCGAAGCGATTCGACAGCGGCGTGACGGTAGGCGTCTGGGCGGCGCTGACCAACGTCTCGAAAGAGGATTATGGCGAAGGTGGCTTTAGCAAAGGCTTCTACATCTCGATCCCGCTTGATCTGATGACGATCGGCCCAAATCGCAACCGGGCGGTGGTCTCGTGGACGCCTCTCACGCGTGATGGCGGCCAGACGTTAGGCCGTAAATATCAGCTCTATGACATGACGTCAGAACGCGAAACCCCGGTAGGGCAGTAGTACCGGATGAAACAGGCATTACTTAACCAGATGATTTTCCTGAATGAAAAACGTTAAATTTTCCGTGCTTGCGTTGGCTATGATGGCGTTAAGCGGTTGTACTATCGTACCGGGCCAGGGACTTCGCACCCAGGGCAAAGATATTATCGATCTGCCTGACAGCAATTACGATCTGAATAAGATGGTCAACGTCTATCCGCTCACGCCGGGGCTGGTGGAGCAGTTGCTGCCTGGCAAAGTCGACTCCCGCGCGAATCCTGAACTGGATCGCCAGCTTCAGAACTACCAATATCGCATCGGCGTCGGCGACGTGCTGATGGTTACCGTCTGGGACCACCCGGAGCTGACCACCCCCGCAGGTCAGTACCGTAGCGCCAGCGATACGGGCAACTGGGTGAATGCCGATGGCACGATCTTCTACCCCTATATCGGCAAAATCCGCGTCGTCGGCAAAACGCTGGCCCAGGTGCGCGATGAGATCGCCGCCCGGCTGGACTCGGTGATTGAGAGCCCGCAGGTGGATGTCAGCGTCGCGGCGTTCCGCTCGCAAAAAGCCTACGTGACGGGCGAAGTGGCTAAGTCGGGCCAGCAGCCCATCACTAACATTCCGCTGACCATAATGGATGCGATCAATGCGGCAGGCGGCCTGACGTCGGAGGCGGACTGGCGCCACGTGGTGCTGACCCATAACGGCCAGGACACGCACATTTCTCTCTACGCGCTGATGCAGCGCGGCGATCTCACCCAGAACAAACTCCTCTATCCGGGCGATATTCTCTTCATTCCCCGTAATGACGACCTGAAAGTGTTTGTCATGGGCGAGGTGGGTAAACAGAGCACCCTGAAGATGGACCGTAGCGGCATGACGCTGGCGGAAGCGCTGGGTAATGCGCAGGGCGTAAATCAGGATATGGCCGACGCCACAGGGATCTTTGTGATTCGTCCGTTGCAGGGCAAGCAGAACGGCAAAATCGCCAACGTCTACCAGCTTAACGCCCGGGATGCCACCGCGATGGTGTTGAGCACCGAATTTCAGCTTGAGCCTTACGACATCGTCTATGTCACCACCGCGCCGCTGGTGCGCTGGAACCGCGTGATCTCTCAGCTTGTGCCGACCATTACCGGCGTACATGACCTGACTGAAACAGGGAGATATATCAGAACATGGCCAAACTAACGTTTAACGCCATCCTGGTGATCTGTACCGGCAATATCTGCCGCTCTCCCATTGGGGAACGGCTGCTGCGCCGGCTGCTTCCCGCCGCCCGGGTCGATTCAGCGGGAACGTGTGGCCTGGAAGGGCGCACCGCCGATTCACAGGCGACAGAGATCGCCGCCGAACGCGGCACCCTGCTTGAGGGCCACGTGGCGCGCAGGCTCACCCCCGCCATGGTGCGCGACTACGATCTGATTCTGGCGATGGAGCTGGAACATATCGAGCAGGTCACGGCTATCGCACCGGAGGCGCGGGGGAAAATGGTGGTCTTTTTTGGTGGTCGGACCCCTACCGTAAAAACCGGGACGCATTTGAATATGTTTATGGGCTGCTGGAGCAGGCCAGTCTGGAATGGGCGAAACGGCTCAGTTAATCACACGGGATAGTTACGTTTTATGTCAACAAATAACCTTCACGCCCATGATGCGTCTGCCGCGAATAACGAGATCGATCTGGTGCGCCTGTTGGGTGAGTTGCTCGACCACCGAAAATTTATTCTCATCCTTACCGCGCTGTTCACGCTGGCGGCACTGCTTTATGCGCTCTTTGCCACACCAGTTTATCAGGCCGATGCGCTGATACAGGTGGAGCAGAAGCAGGGCAACGCGCTACTCAGTAACCTTAGCGAGTTCATCCCTGACTCCTCGCCTGAGTCGGCGCCGGAGCTTCAGCTTCTCCAGTCGCGCATGATCCTCGGTAAAACGATTGATGACCTGAACCTGCGCACGCAGGTAAGTGAAAACTATTTTCCCCTTGTCGGACGCGGCTGGGCGCGGCTCACCGGGCAACAGCCTGGCATCGTCGATATCCGTATGCTCAATCTTCCCCCTGTCGCGGGTCGGGCGCAAAAGCTGACGCTGACCGTCGGCGAGAAGGGCCACTATCAGCTGGAAGGCGATAACGTGACGTTACAGGGCGTCGTGGGACAGCCGCTGAGCGCGGCGAATATCGCCATTACCATTGCCGCTATCCAGGCGAAGCCGGGTACGCAATTTACGATTACACAGCTGAGCGAGCTGGAGGCCATTGACGCGCTACAGCTGCGTTTTTCCGTGAGCGAGCGCAGCAAGGACAGTGGGATGCTTGGCCTGACCATCACGGGGGAAGATCCCGATGAGATGGCGCGCGTGCTTAACTGCATCGCCGATAACTATTTACAACAGAACGTGGCTCGCCAGGCGGCGCAGGATGCGAAAAGCCTGCAATTTTTGAAGCAGCAGCTTCCGCAGGTGCGCAGCGAGCTGGACCAGGCCGAGGAGAAGCTCAACCGCTATCGCCAGCAAAATGACTCCGTTGACCTGAACCTGGAGGCAAAAGCGGTGCTGGAGCAGATTGTAAATGCGGACAATCAGCTCAATGAACTGACCTTCCGGGAAGCGGAAATTTCGCAGCTCTACAAAAAAGATCACCCCACCTACCGGGCGCTGATTGAGAAACGCCAGACGCTGGAGCAGGAAAAAAACCGCCTGAATAAACGGGTATCGTCCATGCCGTCAACCCAGCAGGAGGTGTTGCGCCTGAGCCGTGATGTGGAGTCGGGACGCGTTATCTACCAGCAGCTGCTTAACCGCGAACAGGAGCTGAGCATCGCCCGGTCGAGCGCAATTGGTAACGTCCGCATTATCGATCCGGCCGTGACCCGGCCGCAGCCAGTCAAGCCGAAAAAAGCGCTGGTCGTCGTTCTGGGGGTTCTCCTGGGTCTGTTCGTCTCTGTGGGCTGGATCCTGGCGCGCAGTATGCTGCGCATGGGCATTGAAACGCCGGAGCAGCTGGAGGAGCATGGGATTAACGTCTATGCCACCGTACCGCTGTCGGAATGGCTGGCTAAAAAGATGCGTTTGCGCAAAAAAGACTTTATGTCCTCAGGGCTGCGCCATAAGACCAAACATATCCCCTTCCTGGCGGCGGATAACCCGGTCGATCTCTCCGTGGAGGCGATTCGCGGCCTGCGCACCAGTCTGCATTTTGCGATGATGGAGTCAGCGAACAATATACTGATGATCTCTGGCGCCACGCCTGACAGCGGTAAAACCTTTGTCAGCAGTACCCTGGCGGCCGTCGTGGCGCAGGCGGGCCAGAAAGTGCTCTATATTGATGCGGATATGCGTCGCGGGTATGCCCATGATCTGTTTAAGCTCGACAATACCTGCGGCTTATCGGAGATGTTGTCCGGTAAGGCGGAGTATACCCAGGGCGTTCAGACCTTCGATAAAGGCGGGTTCGATACCATCGTGCGCGGGCAGATCCCCCCTAATCCGGCGGAGCTTCTGATGCATACGCGTTTCCAGCAGCTGCTGGACTGGGCGAATGAACGCTACGATCTGGTGATTATCGATACGCCACCGATCCTGGCGGTCACCGACGCGGCTGTTGTCGGTCGTCGCGCAGGCACCACGCTGCTGGTCGCCCGCTTCGGGATGAACAGCGTGAAGGAGATGCTGGTCTGTGTACAGCGTCTGGAGCAGAGTGGCGTCAATACCAAAGGGGTGATTCTCAACGGCGTCGTTAAGCGGGCAAGCAACGCTTACGGCTACGGCTATCATCACTACGGTTACAACTATTCGAGTAATTGATTATCCGGCGCCTGCCCGTTCTGACATTAATGCGCATTGTGTTTGTAATGAAAAACGGGCAGGCCCAGCTTAAGGCGCAATGCCAGCATACGCGCGGTGAAGCCAAACAGCAGGGTGGAGATAACCACCACATCGTGGCTGGTGACATAGTGCTGCAAGGCGACATAAAGCACTGCCGCGGCAAAGGAGATGCCGGCATACAGTTCCTTCTGGAAAACCAGCGGGATACGTTTGCAGAACATATCCCGCAGCACCCCGCCAAACACGCCCGTGATCACGGCAGCAATGGTGGCGATAACCGGGCCTTCACCCATATCGAGAGCGATTTGTGCGCCAATGATGGAAAAAACAATCAGCCCAAGCGCATCCAGCACCAGGAACACGCGGCGCAGATGAGGCATCACCGGGGCCACAATCGTGGTTAGCACGGCTGCCGTTGCCACGATAATGACGTACTCAGGGTTTTTTACCCAGCCGAGCGGATAATGGCCAAGCAGGATATCGCGCACGGACCCGCCGCCGAGCGCGGTGGCCGTGGCAATAATAATCACGCCGAAGGTGTCCATACGGCGACGTCCGGCAGCGAGCGCGCCGGTCATGGCTTCTGCGGTAATGCCAATAAGATAGAGAATGTGAAGCAGCATAAACCCTCCGGAATGAAGAGGAGGAGATTAGCGATTTGTGCGGAAGATCACGATTGAGATTTTCTAAGGCGAGGGGGTTTGCCCTACAGAAATTTATCAACGCATGCCTGGCGGGCTTGTGATAAGGCGGGAGGAAAAGAAAGTAAGGCTAAATAAGGATTAGAAAAAGTAATGGGTGGTGTGCGAGGCAACACCACCCTGAAAGGAATTACTCGATATTCTGGATCTGCTCGCGCATCTGCTCAATCAGGACCTTCAGCTCAATCGCTGAATTGGTTACCTCTGCATTGATAGACTTAGACGCCAGCGTGTTCGACTCGCGGTTGAACTCCTGCATCATAAAGTCGAGACGGCGGCCTACCGCTTCTTTCTTCTTCAGAATGTTGTAGGTCTCTTTAACGTGCGCTTCCAGACGATCCAGCTCTTCAGCCACGTCCACACGCTGCGCCATCAGCACCAGCTCTTGTTCCAGACGGTTGTTTTCCAGCTGAACTTCCGCCTCTTCCAGTTTGGCGACAAGACGCTCACGCTGCCATTGCAGCACTTCTGGCATATGAGCGCGCACTTTAGCGACTTCGGCGCTCACGCCTTCAAGGCGTTGCTCAATCATCGCTTTCAGCGCCTGGCCTTCGGTTTCGCGGGCAACGATAAAGTCGTCCAGCGTGCCGTCGAGTGCAGCCAGGATCTCAGCGGTAATCGCGTCCAGATCCTGCTCTCCGGCGGCCATCACGCCAGGCCAGCGCAGAATATCAACCGGGTTGATCTCGCCTTCATCGCTTTGCATTTTGACCCAGTTCGCCGCATTAACCAGCTGTTTTGCCAGCTTTTCGTTCAGGATCAGTTCGCCCTGTGCGCTGGCATCGGGCTCAAAACGCAAATTACATTCCACTTTCCCGCGGGTCAGACGCGTACGGATACGCTCACGCACCACAGGCTCCAGGCTGCGGAACTGTTCCGGCATACGGAAATACGTTTCCAGATAGCGCTGGTTTACCGAGCGCATTTCCCAGGTAGCGCTACCCCAGCTACCCTTGATTTCACGCCGGGCGTAGGCGGTCATACTGCGGATCATAGACATTCCCGTTTTTAAAGGAGAGATGGGGGGATTATAGCTTTCAGGGGCTTCTCAGGATAGGAATAAGCGTCCTTTATCCGTATAATGCGCAGCCACATTCGTTTCAAGCCGGAGAATCCATCATGCGTCCAGCAGGTCGTAGCGCCAACCAGGTGCGTCCCGTCACCCTGACCCGTAACTATACAAAACACGCTGAAGGCTCCGTGCTGGTTGAGTTTGGTGACACCAAGGTGCTTTGCACCGCGTCCATTGAAGAGGGCGTGCCTCGCTTCCTGAAAGGTCAGGGCCAGGGGTGGATCACCGCCGAATACGGTATGTTGCCGCGCGCAACCCATACTCGTAATGCCCGTGAAGCGGCAAAAGGTAAGCAGGGCGGCCGTACTATGGAGATCCAGCGCCTGATCGCGCGTGCGCTCCGCGCCGCGGTTGACCTGAAAACGCTGGGTGAGTTCACCATCACGCTGGACTGCGACGTGATACAGGCCGATGGTGGCACGCGTACGGCCTCTATTACCGGTGCCTGTGTGGCGCTGGCAGATGCCCTGAACAAGCTGGTTGCCGCCGGTAAGCTGAAAACCAACCCAATGAAAGGGATGGTTGCTGCTGTCTCCGTTGGTATCGTTAACGGCGAGGCGCTTTGCGATCTGGAATACGTTGAAGATTCTGCCGCAGAAACCGACATGAACGTGGTGATGACCGAAGATGGTCGCATCATTGAAGTGCAGGGTACGGCAGAAGGCGAGCCATTCACCCACGAAGAACTGCTCACCTTGCTGGCGTTGGCCCGAGGGGGAATCGAATCTATTGTAGCGACGCAGAAAGCGGCGTTAGAAAATTGATTTTAAGGCGACCAATGAGTCGCCTTTTTTTTGCCTGTAAGACTGAAAAGACAAAGGAGCAAATCCATGAAATCGTATCAGCGCCAGTTTATTGAGTTTGCGCTTAACAAGCAGGTACTTAAGTTTGGCGAGTTCACGCTGAAATCCGGGCGTAAAAGTCCGTATTTCTTCAACGCCGGACTGTTTAATACCGGGCGCGACCTGGCACTGTTAGGCCGCTTCTATGCCGAAGCGCTGGTGGATTCCGGGATTGATTTCGACCTGCTGTTTGGCCCCGCGTACAAAGGCATTCCAATCGCAACCACCACGGCGGTAGCGCTGGCGGAGCACCATGACCGCGACGTACCGTACTGCTTTAACCGTAAAGAGGCCAAAACCCACGGTGAAGGCGGCAATCTGGTAGGCAGTGCGTTGCAGGGGCGTGTGATGCTGGTGGATGACGTGATCACCGCAGGTACCGCGATCCGTGAATCGATGGAGATTATCCAGGCTAACGGCGCAACGCTTGCGGGTGTGCTGATTTCGCTCGATCGTCAGGAGCGCGGGCGCGGCGACATCTCTGCTATTCAGGAAGTGGAGCGCGATTATGGCTGCAAGGTCACGTCGATTATCACGCTGAAAGACCTGATTGCGTATCTGGAAGAGAAGCCTGAGATGGCTGATCATCTGGCGGCGGTGCGTCAATACCGCGAAGAGTTTGGCGTATAATTCAATTGCCCGGCGGCGCTACGCTTACCGGGCCTACCCGTTCTTAGGCCGGATAAGGCGAAGCCGCCATCCGGCGATGGCGTTACTGTAACTGAGCAGCCACTAACGGCCAGCGGGCGTCAAAATCGTCCGTTGGTCGATATTTAAACTCGCTGCGCACAAACCGGGAGAGCATCCCTTCGCAAAATGCCAGGATCTGGCTTGCCAGCAGGGTTTCATCCGTATTATATCCCTCGCCCTCCCGCATTTTCTTCTCGCGCAGAACCTGACGCAGCTGGGCTTCGATACGCTCAAAAAGCTGGTTTATACGGCCTTGCAGACGATCCTGTTCAAACATCAGCGCGTGGCCGGTCAGAATACGGGTCAGACCCGGGTTACGTTCACCAAAGCCCAGAATCAGCAGCACAATCAGACGCAGACGCGTGCTGGTGTCTTTTTCATCCTTCAGAATCAGGTTGATGCGCGTGATCAGGCTGTCTTCGATAAACTCGATCAGGCTGTCAAACATCCGGGTTTTGCTCGGGAAATGACGGTACAGCGCCGCCTCTGACACGCCCACAGAGGCCGCCAGTTTTGCGGTGGTGATGCGTTGACTGCCGTCGCTGGATTCAAGCATCAGAGCCAGAGATTGAAGTATTTCTTCGCGACGATTCCTTTTCGCGGTTTGTTTTTCTGCCATGTTACAAAATACCCCTGAAAATAAGCACTTGTCAGGCTGGCAACCACACAGCGACCCGCAAACTGACGTTTGCGGTTTGTTATTGCATTATGGCGCTGTGAGATGCGTGTTTGTCGGGCAGTTATTTGCGCCCGGAATGGCCGAAGCCGCCTTCGCCACGGTCGGTAGCGTCGAAGTCTGCCACCAGGTTAAATTCTGCCTGCACCACCGGTACAAACACCATCTGCGCGATACGCTCGCCCGGCTCAATGGTGAAGCTGTCCTGGCCACGGTTCCAGACGGATACCATCAGCTGACCCTGATAGTCAGAGTCGATCAGTCCGACCAGGTTACCCAGCACGACGCCATGCTTGTGGCCCAGGCCAGAGCGCGGCAGGATCACCGCTGCCAGTGACGGGTCAGCAATGTGAATCGCCAGCCCGGTCGGGATCAGGGTCGTTGCACCCGGCGCCAGTTCTACGGCGTCATCAAGACAGGCGCGCAGGTCAAGACCGGCAGAGCCGGAGGTGGCATACGTTGGCAGCGGAAATTGCTCGCCAACGCGCGGGTCCAGAATCTTAACGTCGATTTTTTTCATCATAACGGGTAACGATCTCGTCCAATAAGTGTTGGCCCAGGAGTTCTTTGCGCTCAAGCGGTAAGACTTTATCTCCATCCTGCCAGAAAAGGTGCAATGCGTTGCTGTCGCTGTTAAATCCTTGCGTGGACAGCGATACGTCGTTCGCGCAAATCAAATCGAGGTTTTTGCGGGTACGTTTTTGCCGGGCATATTCTTCCACATTATTCGTTTCTGCGGCAAACCCAACAACGTAAGGTCGATGAGTTTTCAATGCGGCGACACCGGCAACGATATCCGGGTTCTTCACCATTTTTATTGTTAATTCATCACCTTGCTTTTTAATTTTGGCGTCGGCAATGGTTTCGGCGCGGTAATCAGCGACGGCCGCACAGCCGATAAAAATATGCTGCTGTTGAGCATGTGCCTGTACGGCGGCTTCCATTTCCAGCGCGGTCGTTACATCAATACGCTGCACAAACGCAGGGGTGGTAAGCGACACCGGGCCGCTCACCAGCGTGACGTTCGCGCCGCGTTTGGCTGCCGCGGCAGCAATCGCAAAGCCCATTTTGCCTGAGCTGTGGTTGGTGATGTAACGCACCGGATCCAGCGGCTCGCGCGTGGGGCCCGCGGTAATCATGATGTTGAGATGTTGCAGATCGTTGACAGGCGAGAAATGGGCGGCGGCCATATCAACAATCGTCAATGGGTCGAGCATACGCCCTGGCCCAACGTCGCCGCAGGCCTGGCTGCCACTGTCCGGTCCCCAAATCAGCAGGCCGCGCGAGGCCAGCGTGTCCAGATTATGCTGGGTAGCGGCGTTGCGGTACATCTGCTGGTTCATTGCGGGCACAACCGCGACGGGCGCAGGCGTGGCGAGG